>Ga0209639_1001013_pt1 | contig 32195 bp, 38 predicted proteins | sample EPASupsiteHSE605_FD_187268 | JGI IMG/M metagenome (GOLD analysis project Ga0209639, IMG submission 187268) | Bioremediated contaminated groundwater from EPA Superfund site, New Mexico - Sample HSE6-05 (SPAdes) (version 2) | ecosystem: Environmental > Aquatic > Deep subsurface > Groundwater >... | reverse complement strand
AGGTATTCTGCTTTTTCGATCTCACTAGAGTGGATGTCTCAACCACGATGAGAAATTTGTCGCGTGTGCTCTATTGCTCAATTCGCCGTTCACCAGAAGGCGCTGCAAATCCCTTCCCTCGTATTTCCCTCCGCCACAACTTCAAAGTCCCCTCTGGAACGCCTATCTTCTGCTGAATCAGACTAAGAGACTGGTCGTTTGGCGGTAACATCTTCGCAATAATAGAACTTTTTAACTCTTTTGGATATCTCATGTCGTTTTCCCTCCTGTGTTCCTTCAGGGATACTTTTCATAAGTCTCTACGTCAACTATCGTAACACAGGAGGATAATCTTAAAAGATAGGATAGATTAACTTGCCAAATTGATTTTTAGCAAATAGTCTATTGTTTTTTTTCGTAAATACGATGCCAGTAAAAAATTGATGTCCATAAACTCTTCGGGGAGTTGACCGTTTTGTCGGCTTTCGTTAATTCGCTTTTCAAGATATTTGATTTCATCCGGAGTAAGATTTATCTCTTCTTTCTCAATAACAGAATTTATCATAAGTTCCCAGAGAATCCTTCTGGATGCCTCTTCCTTACATTCGGCCAGCAATTGGTCTGCGGTTATTTTTCTATGGATCAAATATTCCATAAGTTCCATATCATCAACTATTTTGAGTTCTTCAGTAAATTTCTTATATAAATCTTCAGCAGCTGAATCCAATTCTTCTTCATCAAATTCATACTTACATTGTTTAACTAAAGCTTGAAAAATCAAGAGAATATTTGCCTCCCGTTCCTTCCCCTCTTTTTCGTGAGTGATTTTTAGGGCAAGCATATTTTTTAAGTCTTCCAGGTTTTTTAGATCAGGTTCAACTTTCCTAATTAATTCTTCAGTCAATTCTGGTTTCTTCACCACAAAAACGCTCTTAATCTTAACGGTAAATGTAAACTCGCTTCCCCACCAACGCTGAAATTCTAAGGCATCGGGCTGAATAACAGTCTCAAAGGTCACTGTGTCGCCCATTTTCTTCCCTAGGAGATTTGCACTAACTTCTCGAAATACACCTTCACTGCCGACTATTAATTTTGTATCGATGTTTCTTATAACCGGTACTGTTGCATCCTTTTCATAACCGTCAATATCCACGATTACATAATCGTTTGTTTTAATAGGCTCATTTCTTTTTTCTTCTTCAATTTCATCAAAAGAGCCTATGATATAATCTAAGGCTTGCTGAATCTCCTCTTCTTGGACTGTTGTATCAAAACGCTTGACATTTAGACCCTTATATTGTCCAAGTTCGAACTGTTTCATTATCACGATTCCTCCCTCGTTATGTCTATTTGATACGCTACTTTCTCAGGAAAATTTCAACGGTCAGCCCTCAGGATTCCTACTGACTGAAGCATTACAACAAAATGGGCGACTGCGAAAATAAGGATCAAGAGTGTGAAGACCAGGTCTCTTGTTCTTCCTTTTTTTTGCGTTTCAATCGATCTACTCTCTGTTTCCATATTCTTACCTCCTCATTTCGCCAACGGTTAAGCAAATTGTAAATAAATCCTACCGGACAGAAGAATTTACAATAAAAACGGCTAATAAATAAGCTCATAAACAAGAAGATCGGTAACATCAACCACATTAACCATACCGATTTGAACAGGAAGAGCGCGCCAAAAGGCTGGTAATCCAATGTCCCATAGTCACCCAGTAATGTGCCCAGCAGAAGTGCAACCCATAAAATGGTCGGAGCCACCAGCCTGAGTATTTTAATAGTCTTCTGGGAAATATTCAGAGATTTGAACCCTGCAGCCTTGTTAAGAATCTCCTGTACTGCTCCAAAAGGACAAATCCAAGCGCAATACAGATTTTTTCCCAAAAGGATAATAAATCCGAGAGACCCGGCCATAAGCACATACCATTTCAGGTTAGTTATCCTGGGAATCTGCAACGTAATTGCTGAAAGAAGCAAGCTGCCTGTCACAAACTGATTAACGAGAAAACCAAGCACCACGACACTAACCAGCAGGAATGCCAGATGTATTTTTACGAGCTTCTTGATAAAGGCTGAGGCAAACGCAATTAAAAACATCGCAATCATGGCCATATCCTTCCAGCTAAGCTGGAATAAATCGTAAGGGTTGGCCCATTGGGTGTTAAAAAATTGCCCTGATAAATAAGAATTCCCTTTGTTCACAGCCTCAGCCACAGCATGTGACGACACTGTTGAACCTGTTACCCGGTCAATATAATTATTTGTTTTTATACTACCCAGATATCCCGAATATCCATATGCTCCTCCCAAATAAATAGGCTCCTTGATTGCAAGACCTTGAAAGCCGTCAAAATACTTTTGGTCTGTGAGCCTTTCAAAAAAAACCGGAGTCTCTCCCTGTTTAGTAATAATAACTTTCTCTATAAGGCCCTTTTCGTTGACGATAGTCATAGCCTCAACTTTGGATTGATATCCTATAGCCGAATCACATACTGCATAGAAACGTCCCTGTGCCGTATCGATTTTATAGGCATGCTGATTCCCCATCATTTTTTCTATGGATATAACGCCGAGAACATTTTTTTGGATGATTCCCTTGTAATCAACCGATTGAGGAGCCCAGAACACACCATATAAAATAGCTATTATGGCAGTGAGAAGTAAAGAAAATTGATAATAGTATTCCCATCCTCTTCTATTTTCCAACTCTGCTTTATTTTTCTTTGTTTTCACAGCTTATGAACCTCTTAAAAAATTATGAAGATTATAGAGATGAGCCAGTAAGTATCTGAAGAGACACTTACTGGCCTCATTAACCCTATGGCTTGATACTCTAATTGCTAAGCAGAAATAGAATCCGAACTTTCTCTGATTTTTTTTGCCGGATGGTTAGCCAGCCTGTAAGTAATAATCGCAGGAATAAGTGCCGTGCCTCCGAAGAAGATAAATCCCATGCCAATAGCTTGGTATTCACGCTCCGAAAAGCTGGAATATCCCCAGGCCAAAGCAAATATAAAGAAAAAGTTGGCGAGGAACCCGCAGATTTGAAGAGGTATGGTATCTTTGCCCTTCCCTTTCAGATACCGCCAGATTCCGTATTGGATAAGCAATGCAATCATACCCAGTGCCATCCAAATCAGCACATCATATATATTCATAATACCTTTCACTCCTTATAATAATTTTCTCCTTATGATTAATATATTTGACATTGAAATCACTATTGTTTTATAGACTCAGGATTATTCCAGAAGTCTGTGACCATGTTCTGAACATAACCCGATTCAAGTCTTTCATCAGGGTTTACAGGCCCGTTATAGCCGAACCATTCATCAAACTTGCGGGCTGCATCCTGAAGCAATGGTATTCGAGTGGCTATTCTGGCCACATCGTGGTTCCAGGTCTCGACTTTGTTCCACGAACATACAGCTACACAATTTACGCAGGGACTACCGTTATAGGCCCAGAAAGAGCCGCAACGGTTGGAATCAAGATGCCATTTTTCAGTATATGGATTTTCGGCTACCTCACAATCCTCTGGCTGCAGAACCTTAGGGTCTTTCTCATGGGAGATGGCCTGGGCGGGGCAGGCATCCGCACATTTTTTGCACAGGCGGCAGAACTCGCGTACCCCGAATTTTCTCGGCTTGTCCGGAGCAAGTTCCAGGTCGGTGTAGACTTTGGCGATGCGATGTCTCGGACCGAATTTCTGGGTAATTAAAAGTCCGTTTCTGCCTGCTTCTCCAAGCCCGGCCTGAACGGCCATAGGAACATTTATTCCGGTATCGTTTCCGCACGGCGCTGCATAATAGCCAAGCTTCCTCAGAAAAACCGCGATTTTGTAAGCTACTTCTGCCATATTGGAGTAACTTTTCCCCACCGTGGCACTGGAAATGACTGACGGTGAGGTGCGTATAGCTTCGTAATCCTCTTCAAGAACGAAGACAATCACACTTTTTGGTTTGAAACCTGCATACTTCTCCCAATCAGGTTCAAATTTTGCATGTCCGAAAACTTCTACTCCCCCGCCTGACAGCATCTTTGGCAAATCCCATGGCAGATATTTGGTTCTGCCGTTGGGCATTTTACAAGGTTTTGGAATCTTCCTGCCCCAGGTAGAATATGTCCAACGCTCGTCATAGGGTGCGATGCCGGCCAGATCGGCTCCCAGGAAACAGGCTGCCTTTTTAACCATTTTACTGGCTTCTTCCTTTGATTTGAATTTCCACTGTTGGCCTTGTTGTCGCACACTTTCAACATCGATATTGTCCCAGTTGTACAAACCGGGTACCATGACAGGCTCATTAGCTATTTCATTGGTCATAGGATTTATGGGATAAGGCGTGATTACACTTCCCGGACCACCACCTGCTGCGTTAAATCCGGAATAATCAAATTCTACAGCCCAGGCGCCGGCGTTCAAGGCCTCATCCAACCCGGTCCAGCCTGTTTCATTATGGCGCTGGGTTAACATGGCACCTAAATGTTGACTATAGAAAAGAGCGCCTGTTTCTGCATGTGTCGCCGGACGCCCTTTGATCCCAAGTCTTTCCGCATTAAGTATGGGCAGGTCTTTCCCCGTATCTTTCTTGCCTGTGATTTTGGAAACATCGTCGTAATGAAACTTAATAGGAGTCTTGTTTGCTTCCGGGTCGGAAGCCTTTTCAAAGAAGTTCTTCAGACTATCGTAACGTTGGTACTTTGCATCCACCTTGTATGGAAATTCTGAGGTTTCCGTGATCGGAGCCACAATGTCCGCAGCCTCAGCCACCAAGGGACTAACGGCCCCCTTCACCGCAGATGCCGAGGCTACAGCAGCTGCAGCTGCTCCAAGCATCGAGGCTTTTAAAAAATTTCTCCTGTTGATTTCTCCCATTCGAATCTTCCTCCTTAATAATAATTGCACGTGCCTAATAATTATTATAAAACTACTCTATTAAGAATGCAAGGAGATTCTAGAATTAGTCAACTAACCTGAATTTCAAAGTTTACCACCCAGTCAGATTGTCCCGATGCTTGCGGACCAAGGTATCTACATCGCCTCCGAATCAACCTTCTATCGAGTCATGCATGAAGCAGGTGAACAGAATCATCGTGGACGTTGTAAGGCACCCTCCAGCAGACCTAAATCCACGCATTGTGCGACCGAACCTAATCGTGTACGGTCTTGGGATATTACATATTTGCCAGGCCCTGTTAGAGGAATCTACTTCTATTTATATCTCATCCTGGACATCTTTAGCCGAGACATTGTCGGATGGGAAGTCTGGATCGAAGAAAGTGCGGAACATGCCAGTCAACTCATTCGGTGGGCAGTCATGGCTCAGAATATAACCCGACAAGAAGAACCTTTGGTCTTGCATTCTGATAATGGTAGCCCGATGAAAGGCGAATCCATGCTGGAAATGCTCTATCAATTGGGTATTACATCGTCTAGGAGTCGCCCGAGGGTTAGTAGATTCATCAAAAGAATGCCTCAGCTGCCAGAATAATGGAAGCCATTCATGAGCCATTAGGGTTGGTTCAGGGAGAATACCCTAACAATGTCGTAACTCCTACACAAGTCTCCCAGGCTTACCTTGATCTAGCTAAGATTCTGAAGCTCCTTAAAACCAATATTACTTTGACAAAGTTCCGCTCATGTACCAAGCTGGATCTGACGATAAACCTGAAATAATAGGACATTTTAAAATCGCCGAAACGCTTGTATTTCAAACGTTCCGGCGATTTTCGACCTCCTTTCTCCTAAAGTCAGGAGGATAAAGATGAATCTAAAATAGATGCATCTTAAAGTTTGATTTGATCAAAGTAATGAGTTAAGTGTCAGGGTGCCACGCGGGATACCGCAGGCTTAAGGCCGAGGATATGCGCGCTGGCATCCCAGTGACACGAGCAAATAAGTAAGCTGGAGGACCGAAGGGACTTTTTGATCCGCAGATAACAAAAGTTCCTTCGGGCAAGCGCCGAGCGTCCGGTCTTATTTCGTTGGTTCCTTGTAGTAGTCACCATCGCCAGTGTCGGTAGCAAGTGGAAGTTCATGAGGTAACGTCGTGATTAACTCATTTAGTACTAAAGTAATTTTGTTCAAATGCGTAAACTACCGTTATCTATTCCAGAGGGAGCAGTATTTATATTTTACTGCTCCCCTCCCCATAAAATCCTATTAATAAAAAAATTAGTATTTATACTATTTTTGATTAGCAATTATCTCAACTTTCGGTCGCGACCGAGCGTAGGTCGTGTTTTTATATTCGCACAACTAGGGTTCGAAAGTTGAGTCATTATAATTTACTAAAGATATTAATATTATTCAGAATATAATTCAGGACGAATTATGGTTTTGAAATCTTTGCAAAAGTATATATAGTGTTCCATCACTTTAATTAATCCTTTCTTTTTTAAATCAGTTAAATGTAATGTAACATATTCTCTGGTGGTACCAATAATATCTGCAATATCTTGATGTGTGAATTTATATTTAGCACGATACCATCCGTTTTCTTCAACTTGAAATGGGTCATTAAGATTGCGAAGAAATAATATTAGTCTCTGTTTTGGACAGTAAGAAGACGAACTTTCCAAGCGTTCTAGTAATGTAAAAACAATGTCACCTAAGGATTCCATGAAAGCTAAGGATAACGTAGGATCGCCTATTATCCCTTCCAGTGCTTGTTCTTTAGTTATATAAATTATTGTTGTATCTTCATATGCATAAGCCTCGTAAGGTGAACTAGTAATTCTCCTAATAACATCAATAACGCTAGTTGCTCCTCCAGGTCCTATAATTACTTGAGTTCTTTGCTTGCCGTTCAGAGTTAAGAAACGAATTCCAAGCAGCCCTTCTTCTACACCATAGACAGCAGTTAATTCTTGTCCATATTTTATGAATAGTTCCCCTTTTTTAAGGGTTATACGTTGATTAAATTTTTGCATAAAGTCGATAATTTTCTTATTTGTATTTAGCCAAGGATAATTTAAAAATTTAGTCAAAGTATAAATATCTTCCGACATAGACAATATCCCCCTTACAAAATAATAAATTTAATTTTAAGGAGTTCTTATAGCAACTAACTGCAAATATTATCTAAATAAGGATAATATGTTAAATATATTTCAAGAATATGCTTTATTTTCCAAGTCGAAAAAAAAATGTAACAAAAAATAACTTAAATAAATAATATCATATTTGTGAGATTGTGCAATATTGACCTTTTCTCGATAAAACAGACACTCCAGAGTTAGTTTTTCTAATGAATTCTCAGAATTCCTCAATATTTCAATTTGGTAGCAGGAGACCGCCCTCGCCGGGTGGCATAAGGCCATTGTCATGGCCTTAGAACAAGAGGGTCTTAGTGTATCCTGGCTGTCAAGGGTCTTCGGCTTCGCCCCCGATGAACGAGCGTTGCTCGCCCTTAACAACGGCCAAACGACTTCGCTAAGCGACTCTTCGTTGATATTCATAGTATCTCTTTAAGAATTCAACTGGTGTTATGTTGCCCAATGCTTGGTGTCTTCGCTTTCGATTGTAGAAGCCTTCTATATACCAGAATATATCATTTCTTGCTTCTTTCAGGTCCTTGTACTTCCTGTGATGCAGCCTTTCTGATTTGATGGTACTGAAAAAGGTTTCTGCACAGGCGTTGTCGTAACAATTGCCTTTTCCGCTCATACAGCGGATAATTATTATCCGATTATATTTTGTATACATCAGAATAAACACTTGTTATTTCTAAAAAAGTGTGTTAACTTTTTGATATATTTTTATAGGTAAATTAAGCAAAGATGCTTATTCCTCGACCAAACGCTTTGAGGGTTAAGTTTGTTTTTGCTTTTTTTGCTTTTTGTGGTTATTTATCTATGTACCATTATTTAATATCTAAATCTGAAGGGAGATTTCGAAACAATGGATATCTTTGCAATGAACGTTTTTAACGATGCCGTCATGAGGGAACGGCTGCCCAAAGCAACTTACAAAGCTTTGAAGAAAACAATTGAGGACGGGAAAGCGCTGGATCCCGATGTCGCAGAAGTCGTTGCGAATGCAATGAAAGACTGGGCGATTGAAAAAGGGGCTACCCACTATACCCACTGGTTCCAGCCGATGACAGGACTCACTGCGGAGAAGCATGACTCGTTTATTTCTCCGACTGCCGACGGCAAAGTCATTATGGAATTTTCCGGCAAAGAACTGATCAAAGGCGAACCCGACGCATCTTCTTTCCCAAGCGGTGGCATTAGAGCCACGTTTGAGGCCAGAGGCTATACTGCCTGGGACTGCACCTCTCCGGCTTTTGCCAGAGAAGAAAAAAACGGCAACGTCACGCTGACGATTCCCACAGTATTCTATTCGTATACCGGTGAAGTTCTCGACAAAAAAATTCCGCTTTTGCGTTCTATGGAAGCACTCTCCAAACAAGCAGTAAGACTGTTAAGATTATTTGGCAATACGACAGCAACCCGTGTCATTTCTACGGTCGGACCCGAGCAGGAATACTTTCTGATTGATAAAAGTTTTTTTGATGCCAGAATGGATTTAGTCCTTACCGGCAGAACACTCTTTGGTGCTCCTCCGGCTAAGGGCCAGGAAATGGAAGACCACTACTTCGGCAGCATCAAAGAACGCATCGCCGCCTTTATGAAAGAATTGAATGAAGAACTCTGGAAGTTAGGTGTTTTGGCTAAAACGCAGCACAACGAAGTTGCTCCTGGTCAGTTTGAAATTGCCCCCATTTTCTCGACAACCAATGTTGCTACCGACCATAATCAACTGATCATGGATACTTTGAAAAAGGTTGCCTTGCATCATGATCTGGTCTGCCTGCTGCATGAGAAACCGTTTGCAGGCGTCAATGGTTCCGGGAAACACAATAACTGGTCCATGAGCACCAATGATGGACAGAATCTGCTTGATCCGGGAAATACCCCGCACGATAATGCTCAGTTCTTAACTTTCCTTTGTGCTGTCATTAAAGCTGTGGATGAATACTCCGAACTGCTCAGAGTCTCCGCCGCCAACCCTGGAAACGATCACCGTCTCGGTGCGAATGAGGCTCCCCCGGCGATCATTTCCATGTTCCTCGGCGACATGCTTTCGGATATTGTCGAACAAATCCAAAACAATGGCGGTGCTGTATCATCCAAACCAAACGGCACTTTGACAGTCGGCGTGTCCACGCTTCCGGAAATCCCGAAGGATAACTCAGACCGCAACCGGACTTCACCGTTTGCCTTTACCGGAAATAAATTTGAGTTCCGTATGGTTCCTTCCAGTGCATCCATCGCCGGCCCGAACATGGTCCTGAATACGATTGTCGCTGAAAGTATTTGCCAGATTGCCGATAAGCTTGAAAAGGCTGCCGATTTTAACAGCGAACTGCAGGCCCTCTTGAAAGAAATTCTGGTCAAACACAATCGTATCATCTTCAATGGCAACAACTATTCCGAAGACTGGGTCACTGAAGCAGAAAAACGTGGTCTGCCAAACATCAAATCCATGGTGGAAGCTTTGGAGCACTTCATTGATGAGAAGAATGTCAATGCGTTTGAAAAACACGGTGTATTGAGCAAACAGGAAGTTCATTCCCGTTACGAGATTTTGCTGGAGCAATACAGCAAAACGATCAATATCGAAGCCAAAACGATGATTGATATGGCTAACAGACTTATTCTTCCCGCAGCTGCAAAATATGCAACTGACCTGGCCGGTTCCGTGCAAAGCGTTAAAGCTGCTGTAGCTGCTGCGGATACCTCGGCTCAGGAAGAAGTCATTAAAGAAGTATCTTCGGCTTTAGGTTCCTTTAAAGCCAAAACTGTGGCTTTGGAAAAAGCTGTCTTGGGTGCGGCTGATGTTGAAGATGCCCATGCCAACGCGGTTTACTACCGTGATATCGTCTTTGTCGCAATGAATGAATTGAGGATCTATGGGGATAAGCTTGAAACACTTGTTGACGCGGAGCTTTGGCCGCTGCCAACTTATGTGGAAATGCTATTCATCATTTAATCCATACCCTTCAGAATAAAATAGCAGAGGAGAGGGCACCAGCCCTCTCCTCTGCTATTTTATTACATTCTCATCGTCATTTCTCTATCCCTCATCAGCTTTGCAGGCCATTTACTGTTTTGAGTTCTTATCGCCTGCCGGCCCAAAATCCTCCGCGGAAATTCTTAGGCTCCTGGAAAAATATAAACGCACTTGGGCAGGAATCATTAACAATATTCAAAAGTTCTTTTTGCCGATTTCTTTTGGCCAGAACCAACATCAGGAGGCGTTTCCCGTCGCGGCCTTCCCCGGTCCAGGTCGTAACGCCAAATCCTTTCTTACGCAATAATTTGGGAAGCGTCTCATCGAGCGAATCAACAATGACCTCGGCAGTCATGTACCCGAGAGCAAGTCTTTCCTCGATCCTGCTTCCCAGATACACTCCGATACCATAGCCGATGCAATATGCTGCGATGTTCCAGTAGCTGTCCAGGTTTTTCAGAATAATAGACAATCCGGCAATGTACACGAGCACTTCGACCATGGACAGTATGGAAGCATACTCCTTTAAGCCCTTGATCACAAGGATAAACCGTATCGTTGTCAGTGATACGTACGTAATATTAATAGCCATGATCATCAGAGCAAACAGGACTACTTGGCTCATTCTTATCACCAATCTTCTTTTTTCGGCTGGATCATTCTTTGATATTATTATGATCCATTTTAGCGTAATTCTACTATGCTGTTCCAAATCTTTCTGAATTGCTGTCTCACTCACATTGCCGATTATCTCCTGCGTATTACAAAAATACCTGTATATGTAAAGAAATGAATAAAATATGCTAAGGAACGCACAATAATGACGAACTGGCAAAAGACTGGCTTTTTTTCATTCAGCAAGCCAATATTCTATATCGGGAGGGGAAAATATTGAAAAAGGGCAGCTATTATGACTGGGCCCGCCAGAAAGGAATATCCCGGCGGGACTTTTTAAGGTTCTGTGCCATGACTGCAGCAATGCTGGGACTCGATGCAACCGCTGTCCCCAGAATTGTGGAAGCTTTGGAAAACAAGTCACGCCCACCTGTCATTTATCTAAATCTGCAGGAATGCACCTGCTGCGGCGAGTCTTTCATCCGGTCCGCCCACCCTTTGTTTTCGGACCTGATCTTTAATATGATTTCCCTTGATTATATGGAGACGCTGCAGGCCGCAGCCGGAACACAGGCAGAGTCTGTCCGTCTAAAAACAATGCAGGAACATTACGGGGAATATATTCTGGTAGTCGAAGGCAGTGCCACACTGGCAGAGGGCGGCATTTACTGTACCATCGGCGGAATGACTGCCAACCAGCTCCTGAAGGAATGTGCAGACGGAGCAGCTGCCGTGATAGCGTATGGCTCCTGTGCGACCAACGCCTGTGTCCAGGGGGCACACCCCAATCCAACACAGGCTGTACCGATTCGGAGAATTGTCAAGAACAAGCCTGTCATTGACGTTCCCGGATGTCCGCCCATTGCTGAAGTTATCACCGGTACGATTGTTCACTACCTGACATTTGGGAAAATCCCGGAATTAACGAGCCTGGGCCGTCCTAAAGCCTTTTACTCCAAACGTGTCCATGACGGCTGCACCCGCCGGGCCTTTTTTGATGCCGGCCAGTTTGTGGAGCGCTTCGATGACAAAGGTGCCAGAAAAGGCTGGTGCTTGTATAAAGTTGGCTGCAAAGGCCCAGTTGCTTATAATGCCTGCGCCGTAACGGAATGGAATGACGGAGTCAGCTTTCCTGTGAAATCAGGACACCCTTGTATGGCCTGTTCCGAGAATAATTGGTATGATTCCAGCACGCCTTTTTATACTCACCTGGCTGAGATCCCCAATGAGGCCATCGGCGGCAACCCTGACCATATCGGTCTTGCCGCTTTAGGTGTAGCCGGTCTGGGTGTTGTTGCCCATGGGGGAATTACGGCCGCTGCCAGAGGACACGTAAAGACGAACCACCCGGCCGGAAGTACGGATACTGAACAAAAAAGACAAGTAACTAAGAAGACAAATCATAAAGAAGACTAATGCAGAAAGGTTTTGAATCTCAATGACAACAAGAATTGTTGTGGATCCTGTCACCCGGATCGAAGGTCATTTACGCATTGAAGCCATTGTTGACGGTACAAAGATCAGTGATGCCGTCAGCTCAGGAACAACATTTAGAGGAATTGAGAAGATTGTCGAAAACAGGGATCCACGTGATGTCTGGGCGTTCGTCCAACGGATTTGCGGTGTTTGCACGCACATCCATGCGATTGCTTCCGTGCGGGCAGTGGAAGATGCCTTGGATTATCCGATCCCCAAAAATGCCAATTACATACGCAATATCATGACGCTGACCCAATTTACCCAGGATCATGTGATTCATTTTTATCATTTGCATGGTTTTGACTGGATTGATGTCTTAAGCGCGTTAAAGGCTGATCCTAAAGCAACAAGCAGTCTGGCCATGTCCATCTCCTCTTGGCCTAATTCTTCCGAGGGCTACTTCAGGGATGTGCAAAACAAAGTCAAGAATATTGTCCAAAGCGGTCAGCTTGGTATTTTTGCCAATGCTTACTGGGGTCATCCCGCTTATCGCTTGCCTCCGGAAGCCAATCTAATGGGAGTCGCGCATTACCTGGAAGCATTAAGTTGGCAAAAAGAAATCGCTAAAGTCCATACCGTGTTCGGAGGGAAAAACCCGCACCCGAACTATCTGGTCGGCGGGCATGCTTCGAGCATCAACCTTGATGATGTCCATGTTCTGAATATGGAACGCCTGAATCTTGTGAAAACGAAGATCGATGAAGCCCAAACGTTTGTCAACCAGGTCCTTATTCCAGATATTCTAGCCATTGCTGGCTTTTACAAAAAAGACCTTTGGGGAGGCGGAATCGGCAACTTCCTGGCCTACGGTGGTGTACCGCTCGTCGATATCCACGAGCCGGACAGTTACCTGTTCCCTCGCGGGATTGTCCTGAACAGAGATTTAAGCAAAGTCTATGATCTTGATCTAAAGGATCCAAGCCATATTCAGGAATTTGTATCTCACTCGTGGTATCAATACGCGGATAAGGATTCCGGGCTTCACCCCTGGCAGGGGCGGACGGATCCAGCATATGACGGGCCCAAACCACCTTATCACAATTTGGATGAATCAAAAAAATACAGCTGGATCAAAACACCGCGCTGGCAGGGCCATGCGATGGAAGTCGGCCCACTGTCCCGCTTCGTGGTTGCTTATGCCAAGGGCAATAAGGAAATCAAGGAAATGGTCGACAGCTCCCTGCGGAAACTGGACCTTCCGCTCAACGCTTTGTTTTCAACGCTCGGACGAACGCTGGCCAGAGCACTGGAAGCAAAATTTTGCGTCGATCAACTTGCCGGTTTTTATGCGGACCTAATCGCTAATATTAAAGCCGGTGACACACAAACCTTCAATCCTGAAAAATGGGAACCGAGCCGCTGGCCGGCAGAAGCGCAGGGTGTCGGCTGGGCTGAGGCCCCGCGAGGAGCCCTGGCTCACTGGATTAAAATCCGCGGCGGCAAGGTGGAAAGCTATCAGGCGGTTGTGCCGACAACCTGGAATGCCTCACCGCGGGATGCTACAGGACAAAAAGGTCCTTATGAGGCGTCGCTGCTCGACACACCGGTCGCTGCTACCGACCAGCCCCTGGAACTGCTCCGGACCATTCACTCATTTGACCCCTGCATCGCCTGCGCGGCACACCTGATAACACCACAAGGAAAACTATTGCTAGAGAAAATCTAGGGGCCACAATATCTGCGTGCCATGGTGACGCTAGCATATATTCTAAGTGATATGGAGGGATTACGATTGGCCTTATCCAAAGAAAAGAAAAGTTCCGCTCCGATGCCGCAGCGCAGACCGGTATACGTCTGGCAATTTCCTGTCCGGATGTTTCACTGGATAAATGCAGCCGCTGTCACCGTACTCTTTCTTACAGGTCTGTATATTGGAAATCCTGTCTTTATAACCGCCGGAGAAGCTTTCCAGCAGTTTTTAATGGGATCAGTTCGCTACTGGCATGGAATAGCCGCTTTTATCTTTACGGCCAATCTGTTATTCCGCCTCTATTGGTTCTGGGCAGGCAATGCGTATGCCAAGATACGTTTCTGGCAGAAGGCTTTTTGGCAGGACCTCAAGTCAACAGTCCGCTACTATTTATTTATGAGAGGAGAACATCAGGGACATCTCGGGCATAATGCCCTGGCCCAGCTATCTTATCTTCTTTTCATCTGGATCGGAAGTTTTTTCATGATTATAACCGGTTTTGCTATGCGGATAGGCACCAATCCGGACGGTATATCCGGAAAGTTGTTTTCCTGGGTTATTCCGGCTTTTCACAACGAGAATCTGGTTAGAATGAGTCATCATCTTGTCGCTTGGGGCTATGTGGTTTTTTTGTTGATTCACCTCTACCTTGTATTCAGACAGGATCTTCTGGATGATGATGCTACTACCTCATCCATGATCAATGGGTATAAATATGAATTGCCCTCTACTATCGGCGCTGAAGAAGTCCATACCCCTGAATATGTTGTACTCCAGAAGGGGGATTAACTTGAATTTCGAGCCCAAACAGGTCTTTTATGAACCCGAAGCCCTGAATTATCCACTTGGGAAGAAGCTTGTTGATTATTTTCGGCAAATCAAGATTCCGGTCAAAGCAACAAGTTCTCACAACAGAATAACCGGTCTGAGCGGAGATACTGCTGCCAAAACCTATTTTGAAGCCAAAAAAACATTGGTGATCGGTGTTAAACGCGGAAAAACGTTTCAAACCTGCAAACCCTCAGCTCATTATCAGCTGCCGCTGACCACAAGCTGTCCCGGGATGTGCGAATATTGTTATTTAGCCACGACGCTGGGTGCAAGACCGTACATCCGCATCTATGTTAATATAAATGAACTGCTTGAAAAAGCCCAAACTTTAATCCAGGAACGTTTACCCGAGATCACTTATTTCGAAGGAGCCGCAGTGTCCGACCCAATCCCGATGGAACAATATACAGGCAGTCTGAGAAAAAGCATTGAATTTTTTGGAAGGCAGCCTCAAGGCCGGTTCCGCTTTGTCACAAAATTCACTGACGTTGATAGCCTTTTGAATCTGGAACATCACGGTCATACCCGGTTTCGTTTCAGCCTGAATTGCGAGGAAATCATCAGAAATTATGAGCATGGGACACCATCCGCTGAAAATAGAATAAAGGCAGCCGGAAAAGTACTTCGCGCCGGCTACCCTTTGGGTTTTATTATTGCCCCGATTATCAGATTTGAGAACTGGATGGATCAATACGAAAAGCTCTTTGCTGACCTGGCAGAGCAGTTAAAAGCCGCTTCTCCGGCAAACTTTTCTCCTGCAGCGCTTACTTTTGAATTTATCACACATCGTTTTTCTTCCCGAGCCAAGTCCAATATTTTAAATATCTATCCGCAGACAAGCCTACCGATGGATGAAGCTTCGCGCAAATTTAAATTCGGGCAGTTCGGCTACGGAAAATATGTCTACCCACCCGTTGAAATGGAGGAAATAAAGACTTCCTTTCTGGCGTTTATGAACCGTCATTTCCCGGGAGCAAAAGCCAAATACTTTATTTAGCTTTTCGGCTATTGTACCGTCCATGGCACTCATCGTTCCTTGCCAGTATGCTGGTATTCGGCATACCATCTTTTAATGGCCTGCTTGCTTTGCTCGCTCGGGTAATAATTCTTGTTTTCATCATCTTTGCCCACAGCAAAAACAGAAAAACCAAGATGCCAGGTTTCTTTTTCAAACACTTGCTGATAAGCCAGAAAGCAATTTGCCTGCTCCTGGTTATTGATAATGTCCGACGGCAAAGGGTTCCAGGGATGAACTGCGGCACCGCTTCTTTTTGGGAAACCCAATTCACCAAAGAATACAGGTTTGTTCCATTTTGCAGACAGCTGCTTTAATTCATCATAGATATTCTGGTTTCGGTCAAAAATCCGGGTCTTATAGATCGAGCTTACAAGGTTATCTACCGTATTGGTCTCCTGGTCGGTCAATTCAAAATAAGCTGCTACAGAGATAAAATCCACTTTTCCAAGAACCGGATTATTTAATTTGGCAATGTAGGTATCGTACGCCAAATTCTGCCCGGCATTCCATTCAGCTGTATACCACCAGTTTGTCCGGTAAGTCATTTTGCCCTGGTATCCGGCCCTGACAAAATCCGCGACATCGGTCCAATAACCGCATTGATCCTCGAATTGATCAAAGTTGGAACCGATACATAGGGCGTAGACTTTATTCGGCTTAGCCACATCACGGATGAGTTCGGCAAGGACGACCTGTTTCCAGTTCCAGAACCATTGATTGATATTATCCGGCTTGAGATCCGTCTCATATTTCTCACCGTTTTGAATATACGGATAAGGTTCCAGGATGACGTTAATTCCTTTATATCTTAAGCGTTTAATCAGCCAGACCGCTTTCTTTTCGCTTTCCGCATTGATACTCATCGTACTGGCTGTCAACGACGGAATATCAATTTGAACAGGGACATTCAGGGTATTCAGCCCAAGACTGTCTATATCGCTCAGAGCCTGTTCAATTGTATAATCTACAGACAGGTTTGCCGATTTTATCTTTTCCCCCCATGGGGTAATAATCCTGTTCTTTTCGTATTGGTAGCCAATATAGACAATATCCACCAGAACCAGTTTAATGATTAGCAACACCACAATAATGACACCTAATACAATCAGCGGGGTTTTATTTCTTTTGAGCGTATTCAGCAAATTGTTCAATATTCTGACCCTTCCTAAGAATAGTACATGTTAAATAGATTGATGATTAGAAGCGTAAAGATGAAAAGCTTATACTTTCTAAATACTAAGAAAGACTGTCCGCGGAAGAATCTTTGAGCAGAAAATTGTAATTCTGTCTGAGGTATTCCGTCACCTTTTGGGCAATGACCTTATGCCCGTCTTCATTCGGATGGATCCCATCAATACAAAGCAATTGAGTAAAATCCGGTGTCTTCAGAAAAGCACCTCTTACATCGATCCATTTTGTCTTGGTTTCCTCTGCAATGTTCACAATCATGGAGTTGTAGCGTTCCTGCCACCAGTATATCTTTGTAACGCTTCCAAGCCAAATCAATATATTTTTCCCTATCTCATTACTGTTTTTGCTAATCCACTTGAAATACCGATCCGCGTCAAGCGGGGGAAGCGTCATCAACACCGGGATAATATTATTGTTTTTAAGCGAAATAATGGTATCTGTGAGCATTTTCCCGAAAGCGTTGAAATCCGTTTTGGGTTCATGCTCTGCCATTGGATCACTCGCAATCTGCATCCAGTCAAAGTCACAGTCATTGCCTCCAAATTCGATCAGTACAATATCCGGACGCGTTTTGGAGACATCCCGATTAAGGCGTTCAATGCCTTTTTTTATGGTATTACCAAATTTCGCAGCATTATAAACCATGCCCTTCAGGCTGTTCTGGACCAGAGAAACATAGTTTCTGTCCAATAACGAATATTTCCCCTGATCCTCGTTATAGATCACGCCTTTGGAAATGGAGTCTCCTACAATCAGAAATGTATAATTTTCTTTCAGTTCAGACTGATTGTTATCCATCAATTCACACCTTTCACAACGACTTGCTTAAAACTTCATAGGTATTACTTCAAAATTTTATAAGTATTTCAAAATTGCTTTCCAATGTGTCAGCTTTTCCTCAAATTTCATCGTATTGGCCGGACTGGTTGAGGGCAATAGCAGATAGGCAATGGAAGCAGACTCCAGACGGATTTTCCTCTTATATATATTAAAGCCCTTTGCTCCGTTAAATGCAAGTAATTCCAGATGTGGGTACTGAATAAATAAATTTTGAAAATCATTGACCTGTTCATTGACTATATTGCTATCGAGACTGCCTTCTCTGGAGCAGTTACAAATGACATCCCAAAGGGCAATTTTTCTGTCCAAAAGAAATTGTTTCCTGCTATCATAATCATCCATGGCATCCGCGGCATTAGACCATCCACGGGCATCGTCAAAAAGCGCATACATAATCCGCCAAAAGTGATTGTAAGGATGTGCATAATATTTCTGCTCCCTCAACGATTGCACTCCCGGCATCGAGCCGAGGATCAATACCCGGGACTCCTGATTGATGACCGGTTCAAATGAATAGATGATTTCCATTTCCATATCAGTCCAAACTCCATTGTCTTGGATAAAAGAGTAATGGCGGCAGCTTGGTACGCTTGTCTCCCTTCGCCGTATTTAGCTGGGGCTGGGTCAGAAAAATACTATGGCTTAAATCAGTACCACTAAGGTCGGCATCGCGCAAATCCGCCCCGATCAAATCAGCTCCGCCCAGATCGGTCCCGCTGAGATCTGCGGCAATCAGACAGGCTCCTCTAAGGTTAGCCCCTCTGAGGTCCGTTTCCCGGAGATCTGCAGCAATCAGACTATTCCTGCGCTTAAAGGTCTTCCGAATCCCGGCCTGAATATTCCGCTCCTGACAAACAGAAACACGGACCAGTTCACTTGTTTGAAGCAGCAGGGTATTTACTTCGGTACGATATAAGGGTACATCCATTTTCAGAAGCTCACCCGGGCTGAGCAGTGTCAGCCGTTCCGTCTCTTCCCGCAGGGTACGAAGCGCCTCATGAACTGAATGAGCGGGCTGTAATGTCTCTGCTTCTGTCAAATACCAGAGTATCTCCTGAAGCTGCCGAATGACAAGGAAAACTTCAAACATTTGCTCCTGGAATTCCGGTGATCGCCGCCAGTCTCTGCCGCCGTAACTGAGCTTGGATACCTTTGGCCCTGCGCCAAAACAGTCAAATGCCATGCAGCCTTTCAGGCCCAGTCCCTGAAGATCTTGATATATACTGCAGCGAAAATTTTCCTGCAGCTTCCGACAGGGTTGACCGGCCTCTTTATCGTTTGGAAAGCCTTCCGAAGCTGAAAAATACAGCGCGGTGCAGCACAATCCGAAGCAGTTCTCACAGTCAGCTCTCAGACTGCGTCTCTGCTCAGCAAAAATGTCTATTGGTTCACGAATTCCAGACAATGTTTGATCCTCCAAAACAAAGAACATTTGATTTATCCCCAGAAATAATGCTTGAATAGTTTGTCTAATCTTTTTTGGCCTTTCTAAGAACCAGTTGAATATTCAGACGATCGGCTTCCACTTTTAGCAAGCGGACGGCTTCTTCAGCACTGCCGTTGCAGTTGATCCGATCCATATGATGGATCTTATCCATCATATTATTCAGGACGGAAAGCGGCAGCAGGTTGACCGCCAGACAATAAAATCCCTTTGATTTGCCGTCGTTGTAATTCGTGATTAGTTCGCCTAAAATTTTGTGTTTTTCCGTCAGTTCTTCAAGATAATTTTGAAGGTCTATTTTAGCCTTGGCCTGATCCTGCAATACATTTTGATAGGATATAAAGGAATCGGCCTCGCTTGGAGCCTGATACCTCTCACATGGATAGACACTGCATTCAAAACAGTATTCAACATTTTGATGCTTTTTATTACAGGTAATTACGGCACAGGAAGGATGCTTCAAAAAAAAGTCCGGACCCCCGCAGCCGGGGCACTTTGAAGAACCGTCCGTATGAAAGCGCGGACAGAGACAGCAATTCAATCCGCATAATGAAAAGTCGGCGCATTTTCGCCTGTATTCTTTACTTACCATTGATTTAACCATCGCATGCATCTCCTGATAAACATTTTTTAGCATTTCCCAAACATTAAGGGCCGTATCTAAACATCGCAGCACGGAATTCTTCTTGGGATATGCGCGTTCTCCGCGACTCTGTACTTCACGATCTTGCTTATTAACTCATACGGAATAGGCTTATTTAATGGGAATTGTACCGATCCTTTAGCTCCCTTATAACCGGCCAGTTCCTGTTTAAAGGCTTCAATCCCGCTTGGTGTCGGATAAAATCCAATGTGGTTTTTGAATGCTGCGAAATGAACGAGATTACCGTTCAGTACAAACGTAGGCATCTGATAGCTTATCTTTTCCACTGCGTCCGGTGCTGCTTCTCTTATCACATTTCTAATTGCTCTTAATATTTCCTGTGTCTCATCAGGGAACTGCAAAATATACCCATCAACTGATTCATGAACCACTTTATCCGCTCCCATTTTTAGTTTCTCCTTTAAATTTTTCCGAATAACCCCTGTAGAACCTGAAAGCGATGTGCTACAATAGTTCTATGACCGAAATATCAATCGAATAGGGATACAGGAGCAACGACAATGGCAAACTTGGTGAAAGCCAGGGACGCAAAGCTATGGGTCTTCCAGAATAATTCTGATGACTGCCAGGCCACCGAATCCGCTCAGGTTTGTTTTGAATGTCGCCATGCAATCTGCTGGTGATTTTTTTGTTGCTTCAGCTAGCACTGATTTATCGGAAAGGAAGATTACAATTGCGTCAGGTAAGTGTAAACCGGCTTCAAAAGGGAGACGTATTGGGACGAACCATTTTCTCGCATAACGGCCGTTCATTACTTGGGAAAGGAGTCACGCTGACCTCCCCCTATATCGAGCGGCTGAAAGAGCTGGGCATCAGTATTGTCTATGTGGACGATGACGAAACGAAGGATATTGTTATCGAAGATGTCATTTCCGAGGAAAACAGGCGGGAGGCAATGAACTCCATTGAGCATTCAGCGGAAGCGGTACGAATCGGTAAAGACCTCAATGGTTTTCAGGTAAAAAAGACGGTAAACAACATCATCGGAGACGTTCTGTTTCAAGAGAAGATATTTCTGAGCCTGACAGATATGCGGAGCTATGACAATCAAGTTTATGCGCATTCAGTCAGTGTTTGTGTCCTTGCGACAATTTTGGGCAAAGCTTTGGGACTGGATAAAGATACCCTGGAGGCGCTGGCGGTAGGGGCTTTGCTTCACGATATAGGGACTGTCAAGCTGCCAAAAGAGCTTGTCGCCAAACGTGAGGCCTTTACTCTGAAGGAAAATGACCTATATAAGACGCATACCGTACATGGATTTGAAATACTTCGGAACAAATCGGAATTAAACTTATTGAGTGCGCATATTGCTTTGCAGCATCACGAATGGCTGAACGGAAACGGCTATCCCCGGAAGCTGTCCGGCCGGCACCTCCATGTCTTGGCTCAAATCGTAGGGCTGGCCGACTTCTATGATAATCTGGTCAATGATGGCCCGGGCCACTCCCGGATCGTCCCGCATGAAGCCTGTGAAATTGTGATGGGATGTGCGAACAAGCTATTCTCCCAGCAGTTGGTTGTAACGTTCTTAAAGCATGTTGCGGCCTATCCGACCGGCTGTACCGTTAAGCTCAATACAGGTGAAGTTGGGATTGTGGTTGACCAAAATAAAAGTTTGCCGATGCGCCCGATTATCAGGGTATTAATCGCCGACAAAGGGCTGGCCCATGTCCAGGCTAAGGAATATAACCTTGTCGAAGATCTTACAACCTTTATTGTATCCATTGTCGAGTGAAGCTGATCCATTTCTTGAAAAAAATTGCCGGCTCAAATGTTTTTTGAGCCGGCTAACCTACTATTTTGGAAGTTTTCCAAACACCTTCAGTACGGACCGGTGGAACGAATGAGGAAACGATGGTTCTGCAAACATTAGGACGCATTGGTCATGGATGACGTTTATATGATTTTCCGTACAATAGTCTATAGCCTCTTTGGATTCAGCCCCCTGCTGAATCCAGATATGTTTGATTCCAGCTTCTACCGCGTCCCTAACGACCTTATTGGTTTGGTCCGGAGGGACGACGATCACTGCACCGTCGGCTTTCTGCGGCAAAGACTGAAGGTTTTCATAGCAGATCTCGCCGTCAATACTGTCCATATTAGGATTTACGGCAAAAACATTATACCCTCTCTTCTTTAACGTTCTATACAGCCTACGCGAGAACTTCTTTTCGGATCTGGATACCCCGACCACCGCTAAAGTACGCTGGTCTAGAAAATCAGTGACTGAGCTCATTGTCGTCAAAAAAATGACCCCCTTTATTAAATTATTCTGCCGCTTACATCGCTTACCATGGATCAAAACAACAAGACAAACATTTCCATGCTCGGCTTTTTCCCTGGCTGTTAATTAAACTATGATCAAATCTTTTAGCCTGTAATTAGATTAGCTCATCTATTCTTTTGTTTATTTCTCGGCAATTTGGCTAATTCCTTCTTCCAATGTTTATTTTCCGTGAAAACTATTTTCGATTCCTGATTGTATTAATAAACAGGCTCTTATTTCCTTGCTTATATTCATGATGAACAGACGTTATTACTACATGTAAAAGCTTGCAATAATCTGGGCGGCCGGCAAAAACAGCACTTGCCCCAATAATGTGCCAATTAGTTTTGTAGCAATAAGCATAATAACCAATGCTTTCACATCAGCATAAGGCCTTATTCCTTTCAAGGCCTGATCCGTAAAGATTGCCGATTTTGGGTCGATAAAAAAAGTAAGTAGAATACTTGCCATGCCATTAATGATTCCTGATGAAGCTGCTGCTGCTAGTGCTGCTTGCTCCGAGACCAGAAGAGCTGAGTAATTAGCGGCAAGGACCCCAATGGTATATATGCCTGTAACCAAAACATTAATAACAAGTAACCTTTTGGGTATCTCTCTATACCTTAGTCTTTCCAGCATTGTCTTCGAAGGCCGTACAGCACTTTTTACAATCCGCTTGATATTATTTGCCTGCAGGGCCTCGACAACCAAGGAAGGTACAGAACCGGCTAATTCTAAACGTTTGACAGCAACTTCAAATGTTTTTAAGAATGTAGGTATAAGCAGGATTCCAAATAGGGTCCCTGCTGTCGCAGCAAAAATAACCGACCGCAAATCACTGATCGGGTTCAGTCCTTGCGCTATACTTAAACCAACAATGCTTGCAATTAACGGTCCCTGAAACATGTTGGCTGTCCGTGAAACAAGAACAAACATGTTGAAAAGAGAAAAAGATAAAGCAACCTGTCCGCTTTTTACGGAATTCAAGCGTACAGAGTAGGCCAGGGTATCGACAATATGAATAACAACTGTAAGAATCATTAATTCTATTAGCATCTTTTCCATTTACTGCAATCCATACGCTTTCAAAAGAATCAATATTGTATTATTGGTCATTTTATTCGTCAGGAGTTGCTTGAATTTTACTGAATTCGTTTTGCCTTCAAATCTTAGCTTTTCTAATTCCATAGAGATTTCACTTTGTTTGAATATCAAATCATTATAAAAATTTTCGAACTTTGCCAGTTTGTTAATGGCTTCCCCAGAATAACCGTTTGCATCATGCTGTATTTGAGAATCGTCCACAATAAAAAGACCATTGCTTTCTAATTCTTTTGTTAATCTCTCCATGTGATTACTCCTTGTATAAATATTTACATGGTTATGATTGTTATTTCTGGGTATTTTGACAAATTCCTTCTTGACTCAATCTTGACTCAATTTTTCGTAAAGTCCAATGCAGATTGTACATCTGTTAAGTAACCCTCCACCTTATTCAAGTAAGCAGCTGCCGTTTATGAAAAGCTTGATATGCACTTCACACCCATTTTTTCCATATCCTTCATAAGACAATCAGGCTCAACCAAGTGCCCCATCATCCAAAGTCCGGGCTTACGGGCAGAACCATCCAAGTATTGTAATAAAGTTGCAACAACGGGGATAGCTGTTAATTCGTAACCATCGGGATGAGAAACGCTGACGTGGGGTTGAATCATCTGTCCATCCTTATATCCAGATGCCCTAACCAGAAGTTCAACCCGATAAGGCGGTTTGTGAAAAGTGCCCATGCTCCACCATAAAAACTTACCAATTGACCTAACAGCGTTTGGCATGATCTTTAGCCACATCCAGACAACTGACATAGTCACCCAGTCTGTCACCCAGTGTGACTCCGATATATAAAAGCCAAGATCCTTGAGCGTGGGGTACAACTTCGGCAGCGGCTGCAATTCCTCAAAGAACATAGAATAGCATCGCTTCAATCCGATGTCGCTCCCAAAATCTATTTTACGTATTTCATAGGAGCTTTTTTTCGTCCAATGTCCGTTCTTATAGACCTGAGCCTGATATTCCTTGAAACACTCAACCAATTCGTCAACTGCTTCGGTATAAGGAAGATCTTTCCCCATATTGAGATAGCCAGCTGTTATGGCGCTTTCAATCGAGTCCATATGGGTGGCCACGTAACGAACCAGTGCAGAAGGAAGCCCAGGATGGAACCCGGCCTCCGTGATAAAAGTTCTTCCAGCGCTTTTGATTTCTGTAGCAAGGGACTGCAAATAAGCAAATTTCTTGGAGTCCAGCTGCACGTCGAGATAATCAATCCCCGCCTGAAGCGCAGCATGGGCAACGATTTCGGTATAGGCAGTCGTGGGTGCTGCGACCACAACGATAGACTGGTCTTTAAACGCTGTCCGTAAGGATTCCGCTTCTGATGCGTTTGCATAAACAGCCGATGCACGTAAACCGGGGTAATGTTGATTCAGCTCATCAACAAATACCTGTGCCTTGTCGGGATATCGTGTCCCAATTGTAACTGTAGCTTCGGAATACTCCAATAGATGACGCGATATCAATTTGCCAGTTTGACCTGTACCACCTAGGATAAGGATTTTAGACATCATTTTCTCTTCCTTTCTTTTGGCCTGTACTTTCTATTCCCAATCTTATTCAAAAAAAGATTGTAAAAATTTTCAAATGGTAAATACTACTCTTCAACATCATTTACAAAAGGAAGTGCGGAGTATGAAATACGATAAACCTACATTAGCTATACTTATGGGAGCTTTATCTACTATTCCTCATGAAATAATTACAAGAGTCCTAGCGACTTTTGGATTTGCCAAATATAGTGTATATCAGCTTACCAGTTTTATGATAACACTGGATAGACCTAATGTTCTTTTAGGAGCGCTGTGTTCTATCATATTAGGTGGTGTAATATCTCTTATTTTTTACTACGCACTCAAATTATTAGATTTTGACTATTTAATGATCAAAAGTATTGGGTTTAGCTTATTCAATTGGTTAATGTTAGAAGTCATTTTCATGTGGCTTATTGAAGGACGTGGGCTTATTCCACATAGACCTATAAATGACTATTATTCTGAAATGTTCGGTACAATTGCGTTTGGGATTTCGTTAGGGCTACTGTTTCGAAATTATTTATTCAAAGATTATAAGAAAATCTGACCTTCCCCAGCAAGGACTTTCACCTTGCAAGAAGTACCAAGCTTTGCTTGGCGCACTAACGTCTCGCCGGTTCCCGCCGCGCCCTGACTGCATCCATCATTCTCCAAGTGGCGGAAACCGGGTGTCATCGGAAGTCGGCAAATTTACACATTCACTCAAATGACAACTCCATACACGCACTTCCCTGTCCTACTTTTCATAACTTATAAAGGAGGTGGGGAAATGTCTACTGAAATACAACAATCAAGTCCAGTTATTAGTTGTGTGACTCGGATTGAAAGTGTTGAAGATTATTTAAGAGCTGTAGATTATGCATTCCAAAAAATCTGCCCTGCGGGGGGTAGATGTGAATTATGGTACCGTGGTCAAAACCAACCGGCAAACCAAAACGTATTCAATTTAGAACCCAGCATCACACGAAGAGGGCGCAATCCCCAAATGGAAATTATCTATCTATCTAAGTTCAAATCCTATGCTATTCCTTTCGTACAGGAACTGCCCTCTTTTCCCATTCCGAATGGTCCGGCAGCTTATTGGCACTGGCTCTTTATGATGCAGCATTACGGAGTACCAACCCGACTATTGGATTGGAGCCGAGATGCGCTTACTGCCCTTTTCTTTGCATTGGATGGTCGGGGTGCTAACGATGTTGGCAAAGATGCCGCAGTTTGGATTCTAAATCCCGTTCTGCTCAATGAAGCATTCTCATTTCATAGCTTTGTTAAAGCTGGCTATATTCCCAATGTAGATGAAAAGATCGTTGATCTCTACTTTGGGCCAAATACTGAAATCCTTGCCAATAAGAAGCCTGCCGCCGTCATCGGCCCCTTGAACAATCCACACATTGTCGCTCAAAAAGGAGTTTTCACTGTATTCCCCCATGATAAAGAGATTATCCCATTGAATCTCTTCCCAGACGCATCGGACTATCTCCTTGAGATCTGTGTCGCTGCCGAGAAAATTCCATTAATCACTTCTCAACTTGAGCATTATGGTGTGACACGCTTTACCCTCTATCCGGATATCACTGAGGTTACTCGTCAAATTAACCTTGAAGTCCAAGAGGAAGGTCAGTTGCCTTCTATCACCAGTTCCATTATTCCGATGTAAAATATTAAAAGTATTTTCATATTTGCTAAGCTACCATGTTCGACAGTTGGTTTATGTCGCTTACTTCTGTCTTCTTCATTCTTATCATTTTCCTCGATTTCCTTAAGGTACTCATCTATCTGCTTCTCAATTTCTTTTATCCTTGCTGCCGCTTTTTCTTTTACGACATTTTGTTTCTTAGAATTTACTGCTTAAAATTTACTTCCGTCTACTGATACCAGTTCTCCGCCAAACAAACAGAGCAGCGTGAACTCTTTATTTCTTCTTTGTTGTCTTTCCTGAAATTCACTATGGTTTTATGATCCGATCTTAGACTTTTTATTATAATCATCTATGGTTTCCGTAAATAGTGTTATTTGTCCACGGTTTATTCCGCTTTTATATCGCATAATTATTCTCCTCATAACCAATTACCCTACTAAATTATACCATATCTATCCATCATTTTCTGTGTTTTTACACAGTCTGTGGATGGCGTCTCCTTCTTATACCAAAAACATTTTTATTCATACGTAAAGTCTATAGGGCTTAACTTAATTAGTAATTGATAAAATTCTCTTTTTCTGAACAGACTATATTTGTATCATTCTGTTAGAAAAGAGGTACTACTTTGAAAAAATATAATGATACTATCACTATAGGAACAATCAGCGGAATAATTGCAGCGATTGTCATGACTTCAATAGACTGGATACTTCTTTTATCTGGTATTCAATTTACGCCACCTTGGGTAGTAGCTGGAAACATTTTGCTAAATACTGACGTTCTATATACCCCAGTTGGAATTCTAATAGGTTACATCGTTCAGTTTCTTCTTGGATCTGGATTAGGCGTTATTGTTGCTATTGTTCTCAGATTAACTGGCAAAGACTATTATTTAATTAAAGGTTTAGGCGTATCCTCACTTTTTTATATTGGTAATACTGGAATAATGCAAACACTAGTAAACATAGCACCTTGGATGCGGAGTGAGATTAGTTCAACATTAATGGCACTTATTAACTTCATTGTTCTTGGTGTATTAAGTTCATCAATCATAGCTAAATACTATGAATTTAATAATAAACCAAATTTTCAAAGATAAACTGCTTAGCTAATAATATTCATATATTTTTCTAAAACCAGCTTATTTAGAGTAATTACAAAGTACTTTGCATAATTTAGGCTGGAACCAAGATATTGTTTCTGCATCAAAAAGAATGTTTTAAGAGAATAATAAATATTATAAATTAATGTTAGGGGGCAATATAATGGTAAATAAGTCCATCTATAGACGATGGTGGTTTTGGCTATTATGTATCATAGTAATTATCATACTTGTCCAAGCATGTAGTGGCGGTCAGTCTACCCCTGCTCCAACTCCCGCTCCAAATTCGTCTACCCCTCAAACTTCCACTCCCCAGGAATATAAGCTAAATGATGAGGTTAAGGCAGGAAATATTGGGTATACTGCAAGCGAGGTAAAAAGGAGCACTAAAATCGGGCAAAATCAATATTTGCAAAAAACAACCGAAAATGAATATTTACTAATAAAAGTAAAGGTATCAAACAACGATAAAGAGACTCGTACCATTGATACTAGCTTATTTAAGTTAAAAGATGCTGAAGGCAAAGAATATTCTGCTATGGCTGAAGCAGACATGTATGTAAACACCGATAATAGTTTCTTTCTAGCCCAGGTAAACCCGGGAACAAGCAAAAGTGGATATATTGTATTTGAAATTCCTAAAAACCTAAAAGGTTTAAAATTACAAGTTTCAAGTGGTTTAGGATGGTCTGGTGGACAGTACCAGATAATAAACCTTGGTCAATAGGCTTGGAAAAGTATAGATTTTGGCCGAGTCATAATAAATTGAGATTCGGCCTTCTTTCTTTATGTTTTTTCACTTAAGTCTTTTTTCCACTTTTCCAGTTTATCTTTAGCATCTTCACTTTAAATTATAAACCAAGGATAAAGCTCATTTTGTTGGTTCGTACCAATTTTCAACATCAGGTATTTTTTGTATCAATTTCTCATTTGCTTCCAGCATCTTCTTGTAATAAAAATCATATGCTGGACTTAGCGTTCTCATCGTCGGAATGAACACATCATAGTATCCGTTTGTTTCTCCAAATTTACGAAACAAATCCATGAGTTGTGCCATTACTGAATTCTGGTACTTATCCGTTTTCTTAAGTTCTGTATATTGAATGATATTATCTTTGTTGTTTTCCCAATACGTGTCAAAGTCATCATAAGTACTCTGTATGTTGGCACTCATTTCTTCAATTTTTTCATTGTCCATATATTTGTCAACTTCGTCCAAAATTAATTGAAACTCTTCTGGAATTTCGATTGGTTCCATATCGTCAAGGAAGTTAACAATGTTGTCATATAACACTTTCTGCTCATTTGTCTTTACTGGTTCATTGAGAAATTGGCCAAAATGAAAGCTAAAGTATCTCCCATAGTATCCGGGAAACGCCATTAATAACTTTTCTTTAATCGTAGATTGTTGTTCTAATAAATTCAATCTATCCTGAATTTCAGCAACATCCACCCCATTAATCAACTGTCCTATCAAATCAAGTCGATATAATTTTTCCTTTGCCTGAATCTCTTTTGCTTGCTTAATTAAAGCAAGAGTGTGCTTCTTGTCGTTACTATCAAGCACTTGCTTGATCTCATCCGTGCATAATTCCAGTTTTCGAAATAACGCAATTTCTTTCAAACGAGATAAATCTGAGTCAGAAAATTCCCTATATCCGTTCTCGTTAACTTTAGGTGATACTAAACCCTTTAATTGATAATACTCAACTGCTTTTTTCGTTAAACCTGTTTGTTTACAAATCTCATTCACTTGCATACCTTACACCTCCTGATTCCAGCTTAAGGTATCCTCTTAGGTGCTAGTCAAGTACTTAGCTAATATAAATTATCCCTCCTTCACACTTTTCTACTACTGCGAATACTACAAATTTTTTTCATCCGCGCCAAGGATGGCGCGGCCTTTGCACGATATGTCGTAGAACGTCTTATGAATTCCCGAAGTCTGGTTACTACTTGCATATTCTCCCAGATTTCGGGAATTCACTGTTCTACAAAGCTGTACGCCCCCAGATTCAGAGGACGCCAGGACGACGGTCCCTAGAACAGCATATAAGACATGCCTTCTCGTCTTTCAATTTAGTTGACATGACTTATGACATGACTTATCTGAAAATAATAATCAGCTCCCCTTGATAGGTATACTTGTCCGTTTGACTAGTATGCTTTACATTTTCTTTTCGCTGTGTTACTATCTAGTCAGGAGGTGATAGTTTGAATGATAATATTCAGCTTAAAAATCGATTAAAAGTCGCCCGAGCAGAAAAGAATCTTTCGCAGGAACATCTTGCAATTCTTGCAGGCGTAACAAGACAAACAATTAGTTCTATTGAGACAGGTCAATACTGTCCGACAGCAAAATTAGCATTAATTCTATCAAAAGTTCTTAATAAACAATTTGAAGACTTATTCTATTTTGAGGAGGTTATAGAAAATGGCCAGTAATATGGTTGAGAAAGATGAAAGAACAACATTTATCGAAAATATTAGTTATAAATTCGGATATGTTTTTATTACGTTTGCTTTGCTTCTTGATGTTGTATATAGATCGTTAAAACTAAATGAAGCGCCCTGGGATCTGCTTGCATTAATTATTATAAGTGGTCTGGTTATGTCCTTATATCAATACAAACAAAAGATTTTAGGTAAGACTTGGATAAAAACATTCATTTATGTATTTGCAATTTCCTTTATTATCGCATTTATAATGGCATTCATTAGAAAATTATTCTGAAACTATTCCGCGCACGGAGGCGCTGTCTCCCGCATGGTCTTTCGCCTAACGTTTATGTGTTTGCGACGCGTCCCATACAGCTTTCATATTGGCAAAGTGTCGCTAAACACAGTGTTAGGCGATGACTCTGTCCCAAAAGAAAACCTCAGGAAATTATGTATTCTCCCAAGGTTGAGGTTTCACGCTATATAAAAGAGCATAATATTCAGAGTCTCGTTGAATGAATTCTTTTATCCCTTCTAAGTCGAGAACGGCCAATTCAGACCAATCAATTCTCATTGATTTAGTATCCTTTTCTTAACTTCTTCGTGTGTGTATACCTTACCTTCTTCAGCAACTTTAAGAGACAGTTCAATTTTCTTCTTAACGTAAAGCTGATACATAATATCATCCCAAGTGGCTTGATCAGGTAAGTTAGTGATTATTTTGATTGCAGCCTCTTTTGCTTGACTCATATTTTTCACCTCTCTCAAAAGCATCTCTAATAATAGTATATCACCAAAAATCGACTTTCTACATATCATCTCCAAAAAATGTCATAAAACAAAGCTTTCGCCGTCACGGTAGACACGCCGGTTACCCGGCGCACCCCGCAGAGATCCCGGCGTGCGGAACTACCACACCGGGCTCTTAAAGAAAGATTGTAAATGAAATGTGAAATTATCAAAGACCTGTTACCAAGCTATATTGATGGTTTGACCAGCTCTGAAAAGCAACCTGGAAATCGAAGAGCATCTTAATAATTGTCCTCAGTGCAAGGAAATTTTTGAGCAAATGAAAGCAGAGGTCAGGGCAGAAAATACCGAATACAACAAAGAAAAAATCAAACCATTCAAAAAGCTGAATAGAAAAGTTTTTAAAGCAGTTCTAATAACATTGACAATCTGTGCATTGGCAGTAGTATCTTATCTCTATTTCTTTGGATTTGGATGGAAAGTGAACTCCGGTGATATAAACATCGCATATGATTATAAAGATGACAAAATCTCATTTGAATTTGAACTGACAGATGGTAGAGTTCTTAATTCTTGGAGTCATCTGGACGCGGACAACATTCATACTAAAACTATTAAGTTTGGGATGCTTTTGTGAATAATCAGTTCTCACCATCTTCCTTATGGTTCTCGTCCATAGTTTCTTTATAGGGATAAACGTAGTAGGATGCCCTCGAAGCCTAAGACGCCATGGCTGGCGTCTCCCAGAAATCTTTAAGTATTAGAATATTTGATAAAACAATATTGATTTAGTCCGGTACGGCTATCTTCCATTGTTTTAATCAATTGAAATCCCATATGTTCGTACATTGGAATATGATTGGAATTATCTGTTTCTAAGATAATTGGAATACTTTTTTCTTTGCAATTCTCAACAATTGGGTTAATCAATGCTCTCAATTTGCCTTTACCCCGTTCTTCTTGGGTAACAGCAATAACATTTATATGATAATAGTTCTTTTTAATAAATTGTTTTTGCCAGTTTAAATTAATAGCTTTTGAAACAGCTCTGACGTTATTTGTATATAATTCAAAATTTTCTTTACTAACTTGTTTCCTTATTTTTTGTGTTGCCTGTATACTAAGTATAATTTGCTTAAACTGCATATAAAATAAGTCCTAAACTATAAATTATCAGACCTATGAAAAACCACTCAGAGTCACCATTAATCTTGAGCAATAATAAATATAGCAAGATAAATGCAGTTGTAATTTGATAAGCCCAGAATGCCACCTTTTCTCTTCCGATTAAAGGGGCAAAGAAACTTGCACGTTTAAGTGCTTCTTTGTTTATCACGATTAAAAGACCATACCTAATAAGAACGATTGGTATCACTGTAAAAATCGCATTCATTTTATTCAACTTTCTAAAGCTTTAATTTGTAGCTTAAGTTCTTCGTCCGCGCCAAGGACGGCGCGGCCCTGCACGATATGTCGTAGAACGTGCCCGGTATTCCCGTCGCGCCACAACCGACATTCATCATCCTCAAAGTGGCGAGAATACCGTGTTATCGGATGGATGAGGCCCCCCGAAGCCA
>Ga0209639_1001012_pt1 | contig 32223 bp, 27 predicted proteins | sample EPASupsiteHSE605_FD_187268 | JGI IMG/M metagenome (GOLD analysis project Ga0209639, IMG submission 187268) | Bioremediated contaminated groundwater from EPA Superfund site, New Mexico - Sample HSE6-05 (SPAdes) (version 2) | ecosystem: Environmental > Aquatic > Deep subsurface > Groundwater >... | reverse complement strand
CTCTAATCCAAAACCAACTTCAAATGATCCATTCTCTAGTCCAAAACCAGCTTCGAATGATCCATTCTCTAATCCCAAACCAACTTCAAATGATTCATTCTCTAATCCCAAACCATCATCCAATGATTCATTCTCTAATCCCAAACCATCATCCAATGATCCATTCTCTAATCCAAAACCAACTTCAAATGATCCATTCTCTAGTCCAAAACCAGCTTCGAATGATCCATTCTCTAATCCCAAACCAACTTCAAATGATTCATTCTCTAATCCCAAACCATCATCCAATGATCCATTCTCTAATCCAAAACCAGCTTCGAATGATCCATTCTCTAATCCCAAACCATCATCCAATGATCCATTCTCTAATCCAAAACCAACTTCAAATGATCCATTCTCTAGTCCAAAACCAGCTTCGAATGATCCATTCTCTAATCCCAAACCATCATCCAATGATCCATTCTCTAATCCAAAACCAACTTCAAATGATCCATTCTCTAGTCCAAAACCAGCTTCGAATGATCCATTCTCTAATCCCAAACCAACTTCAAATGATCCATTCTCTAATCCCAAACCAGCTTCGAATGATCCATTCTCTAATCCCAAACCATCATCCAATGATCCATTCTCTAATCCAAAACCAGCTTCGAATGATCCATTCTCTAATCCCAAACCATCATCCAATGATCCATTCTCTAATCCAAAACCAGCTTCGAATGATCCATTCTCTAATCCAAAACCAGCTTCTAATGATCCATTCTCTAATCCCACACCAACTTCTAATGATCCATTCTCTAATCCAAAACCATCATCCAATGATCCATTCTCTAATCCAAAACCAGCTTCGAATGATCCATTCTCTAATCCCAAACCATCATCCAATGATCCATTCTCTAATCCAAAACCAGCTTCGAATGATCCATTCTCTAATCCAAAACCAGCTTCGAATGATCCATTCTCTAATCCAAAACCAGCTTCGAATGATCCATTCTCTAATCCCACACCAACTTCTAATGATCCATTCTCTAATCCCAAACCATCATCCAATGATCCATTCTCTAATCCCAAACCAGCTTCGAATGATCCATTCTCTAATCCAAAACCAGCTTCGAATGATCCATTCTCTAATCCCACACCAACTTCTAATGATCCATTCTCTAATCCAAAACCAGCTTCGAATGATCCATTCTCTAATCCCAAACCATCATCCAATGATCCATTCTCTAATCCAAAACCAGCTTCGAATGATCCATTCTCTAATCCAAAACCAACTTCTAATGATCCATTCTCTAATCCCAAACCATCATCCAATGATCCATTCTCTAATCCCAAACCAGCTTCGAATGATCCATTCTCTTATCCCAAACCATCATCCAATGATCCATTCTCTAATCCAAAACCAACTTCGAATGATCCATTCTCTAATCCCACACCAACTTCTAATGATCCATTCTCTAATCCCAAACCAACTTCAAATGATCCATTCTCTAATCCCAAACCAACTTCAAATGATCCATTCTCTAATCCCAAACCAGCTTCGAATGATCCATTCTCTAGTCCAAAACCAACTTCAAATGATCCATTCTCTAATCCCAAACCATCATCCAATGATCAAATCTCTAGTCCAAAACCAGCTTCGAATGATCCATTCTCTAATCCCAAACCATCATCCAATGATCCATTCTCTAATCCCAAACCAACTTCGAATGATCCATTCTCTAATCCCAAACCAACTTCAAATGATCCATTCTCCTTTTTCTAGTTGATTTCTAAACAATTTCTTGAATTTAACCATCACGATTTGTTTCGATTTTTCATAAGTTTGAAATATTATATAAGGAGATTTATGAAAATCAATATCCAATAACTCATATTGATTTAAAAAATAATGCCAAATTTGCATTTCTTCAATGTTATTATTTGAGTTTAGTATTTGGCAATTTATAAATGAATTTGTTATCACCATTAATGATTAATATTGATCTTGTATTTCAAATAATTTAATTCAATATTGAAGAGTTTGTTCCAAATCCAATAACAATACTGGATATGGTGCAAAAGCTAAATGAACATTTTTAGAGTTACTATAAGAATCCAAAATCCCCCCTTCAGTTATTTTGTGTTAAATAAATAATTTGAAACAAAGATTTTTTAACAAAATGAATCTGATTTTCAATTTGTATATTCAATTAATGTACTTAAAATCTGGACAAACAATCTCCTTAATAAGATTCACTTCTAAACATTGATTTGGAACAATTATTTCACAATTCATCATGAAATCTAATCATTGAAGCAACAATCTCATCCTAATCCTCCTCACATATGTTGAAACAAACCATATTATTGCCTATTTACTTACAAAAAGTAGGAATACTATGATCATTTTTCGATTTCACAGCAATTTCAAATGATTCATCCCTGTTTCCAACTTCAGGACCTGAAGATCTCAAAGAACTAGACGATTAGTAAAGTACACCAAAAAGATGGAAACAAAAAGAGATGAAAGTTGCGAAATTGAACATGAATTTAGTCCAAGTGAAGATAGTTTAATTGCTTGGATCTTTTTGTCATGCCATTTATTTGATTATAATAAGTGTTTTAGTATTTTTTCTAGTTTAAGTCCTCAAGTGTTATTTTTGCGCTTTTTAGAAATTCTTAGTCGTCCTGATTTAATTGAACGGGTTAATAAAGAGAGTTCATTTGATATACTAAGTTATCGTCCTGTTCCATTTAGTAAGTTAGAAGTTTTCTCATTTGTGCGCTTAATCAACAATAATAAGCGATGTGAGAGCGATATTTTTTTGCGTCGTTTTGGATCTTTATTTCATCCAACTCGCACAGTTAATTCATTAAATTCATATTTTGAGCGCCTACGTCAGAAAGAACAGAATCTATTTGATTTTCAATATTCATTGTTTAAAGATCTTCAAGAATCCATTTGCAAAGAAGTTAAAAGCGAGAAAGATATTAATTATGTTTTAGATGAGAATTCATATGAAGTTTTTCGTTGTCTTTTTGAAAAAGAGAAGAACGAACTTGAACATAATAGAGGCCATGCCAGATCTTTTAGTCTTGATGATATCAAATCACGCGTTGTTGGTCGCTGGAACAGCAAAATTCTTTGTAGTTTAGTTGGATCAGGAGAAGTTCGATTAGTTAGTCAATCTAAGAGTATTATTGGTCGAGCTTCACCTAAATGTCATCCTACAATTGATTTATCTGATCTTAACCTTCAAAGCATCTCTCGTCATCATTGTATCTTAAGTTTTCGTAGTGATTTGAAATTTTATTTAGAATGTAGTGGTTCTTCCGTATTAGTTAATGGTGTTGTTTTTAAGAAAGGAAGTATAATTCAACTGAAAGATTGTGATTTTCTTGACATTGGAGGTGCATTATTCATGTTTTTAGAGAATCCTGAACTTATTCCATCACTTCGGCTTGCGTCTAAGTGATTCATTACTAAACTAAGGTTTATATGTTATTTTTGCTCAATATCAAAGGACTGTAAATTTTATCACAAATCAGAACGATATCGGAATTTTTTCTCACTTCATTTAATAAATGGAGACCAACCTTGAATTGTTTTCTTTTGATTCATGGAAATCTTTAATAGGAAGTTGCGAGGAAGATATTTTTTATTCCCCATATTCTGCATATTGTTGTATGATGATGGCAGGGTTGTTATCAACAGGCGAAACAAGAAGACAGATCCTTGAAGCGCTTGGAAGAATCGATTTTAATATTCCAAATGAAGATATTGCACATCAACTTATGAGTATTTATGATTATGTGGAGATTTCTAAATCATATCAGCCAATCGAACCAAAATCATATGAAAAACTAGTTGATATGATAAATAAGTTGGACAAAAATGTGATGAGCAAAATTAATCAAGATAATATTGGGGCATTTTATGGATTAATCTATAAATTAATCAAAAAATCTCAATTAAGCGGCTCTGTCGAGGAATGCATCAGTATTATTGTTCAAAAAGCATATGATGAGTTTTTACGCAAGAAAAGGAACCCTAAAATTTCATATGAAGCACTTATCCGAGAAATGATTTCGAAGATATATGTGATTTCTGAAGCCACTATTTGTGGTTCTAATGATATTTGGCCAAATGAAAGCCTTTCTCTTCCTATGGAAAAAATAGATATCTTGCAAAGAGTATTAATGACGAATCTTACTCCTGTTAAGTTTCCTCAACCAGGATGTGATATTATTAACTCACATATAAAAGAAGCCACCAAGGGACTTATCTCTTCCATCGTTGATCCATCAGATCTATTTCCTTCTACAAAAATTGTTCTAACAAATGCTATTTATTTTAAAGCGTCATGGACAAATTTATTCAAGGCGAACCAAACTAGAAAACTAAAGTGGAATGGACCCAAACAATATGATATCGATATGATGCATCAAACCAGCAAAATTATGTACACAGAAAATCCTATTTTCCAAGCAGTTTCTTTAGATTATAATTCCATTCCATTCAGTATGTTAATTCTTTTACCAAAATCAAATGAAATTGGACAGTTAAAACCATTGTCCGAATCTCTGAATTCCGAATTTATGAAGAGAGTTGTACTTGATATGAAACCAACCACAGTCAAGCTTGCAATTCCGAAATTTGAAGCTAGCTGGGGTGCTTCAAATCTCAATTCAATGTTCCAATCATTAGGAATAGTTGATATTTATTCCGATAAGAGTGAATTTTTGAATAATATTGATATTTCTGATGTTCTCCAAAAAACATTTGTGTCAGTTGATGAGGAAGGAACCGAGGCAGCTGCAGTCACAGCAATGATATCTAGGTCAATGGTCATGATACCAAAAGATGAGATTATATTTAAGGCTGACCATCCATTTTTATATATGATTCGTGATAATCGGACAGGAATAATCCTTTTTATGGGATTGTGTATCAATCCAAAAATAAAGCAGAAATAAATTAAAAAACACATTATCACAATTTTCTGAATATATCATCAAAATTGATTGTTCCGTATATGATACACGGGATACCTGGTTTTAGTAACCTGATTCTTTCATATGCTAAAAGTTTGGAAAAATCCGAGTCTTTAAACAGAGACAGCATGGATAACATTATTCGTTCGGTTATTGAAGAGAACGAAGAACTAGGGAGAGCATTTGAGATGCTTTTAAACCAAATTATCAGAATACATGAATCTGAGTTGAATACTGCCAAAGAAATCCTGCTTAAAAAAGCAGAGGAAAATGAAATGCTTCTTTTGAAGCTTCAGTGCCAGGAAAATTCTATAGATATTGAAAGTACGCCCAATAATCGCTTCATTATTGAAGAACAACAGGAAGAGGAAGAAGTATTCTCATTCACTGAGTTGTCAACAACTCTTGAACAAAACGAAACCAAGAAACTCAAGAATGAAATATTTAGGCTGAAAGAAGAAAATAAGCAATATCTAGCCCTAGGAATCAGTTGGAAGAAGAAATGTCTTGAGCTACGAAAAATGATCGAAAACCAAAAATCAAAGAATGTCTCTGTCTTCTCTTCTACTTAACGAGAATATTAAAGAGGTAAATTTAGAGCTTATTATTGATCTTGCTAAACAGGGGGTTCCAAAAAATGATCCTTCTGTTAGGTATTACTTGTGGTTATTATTATTGAGATTAATTCCTTCAGATAAGAGCAAATGGGCTAATTCTATAGCAAACAAGCTTACGCAGTATTGGAAATGGGCGAATAACTTCTTTTCAGCAGTTCCTGACTGGACAGAAAAGCATTTTTCCAAAAAAATGACTTTAAAATCATTTGGTCTCGAAAAAGACGAAATTATGACCCAAATACATGGTGATTTGGTCAGAACACCAAAAGAATCGTTTGAAAAATATGAAATTGCTGAAAACTCAGACGAAGTTAATTTTCATACGAGAAGAATAGAGAGGATTCTCTATGTTTTCTCATGTCTAAACTCGGCTTATTCGTATACACAGGGTTTTAATGAGTTATGTTTACCAATTTATCATGTTGTTCTCATGGCACACAAGAAGGAAGGACGAACTCATGATGATACTGAGGCAATTTCTTTCTTTATGCTCCAGAATCTTATTACTGGTACTGGCCTTGGAGATCTTTTTACGATGGAACACGACTTTGAAGCAGTATCACAGAGGTTTTCGATGATTAAAGAGATGTCCAGGATAGCTGATCAAGAACTATACAAGCAGTTGTTTGTTCTACAAGAAATAGATCCTCTTCATTTCGCTTTCTCATGGGTTTCAGTGTTGTTTGGTCAGATATATTGTGGAGAAAAGTTGCTTTTACTATGGGACAGGTTTTTATTGAGAACCAATCATATTCTGGATTATGGTATGGCCATGGCAACAGCACATATAATAGAAATCAAAGTATCATTGACAGGCAAGTCATTCACAGAGATTGTTGAAACTCTTCATAAAATTGAGGAACAAGACCCTGGTACAATAACATCAAGGGCAGAAGATATTTGGGCACAATACATACAAAGTATTGATATATAGTTTTTACATTGTTCATTTTATAATCAATCAAAGTGAATTATGAAATTTCTATCTTTTCTTGGCTTTAAACATACTGAATGAATTTGAATCTATAAACAGTTCTGTATTAAAGTCACCCTTTTTACTGTGTAATAACATTGTTTCGATTTTTCTCAAGATTGTATTTTAATCAAGAGACTTTGGAGTTTTCTAATATATTTTACTTATTAGATCATGAAAGAATAAACCAGATTAAGAAAACGGACGCTCTCTTACATTTTTTGTTGATGCTTCCCAGACATGCAGAAGCGATTTCAATTCATCATTTTTTTATAAAACATGTACATCGGCTCCATGTAAATTGGGTAGAATTTTGAAATAATTGCATATTTAAAATCAAATCTATAAATCATTACTGATTGGATATATATGGATGGATTTGGGGATTACATAAATTAATTTCGTTAATTGTCTGAAATAACATAAAGGGAATGTTAATAATTCATATTTTACCTTCATATGTTTTTGATTAGTTTTCCAATTAGCGCCTAATTCAAGATGAAACGTTGGATGATAATTGATTTCGGAAATGGAACCGAAAAGTCCATACTCGCCAATATCAAAGAAAAAAGACATATAAATATGGTTGAATTGCGAATATAAATGGCAAATTATGACATAATACTTCAAGGGATTAGAATTTTACCTAATATCATGTGAGAACATCAAGGAAAACGCAATGTCCTGCTTGTTTGACATAATAAACAATAAATCATACAGATTTTTAAATATTTAGACTGATATCAAGTATTAACACATCAGATCTTAGAAATTGAAGCTTGGGCGGGGATTCATTTTATTATAATATTTTTACTATGAATTCCCCTAAATTGATCAAGAATCTCTTTACCAATTCAACAAAATCATGAGATTTAAGTGGATTTTGAGTTTTTTTGGCTTAAAAATTAATTTAATGGATTTGCATCTATTTAAAGAGCAAATAATTGTTGAAAAGATGCTTTATGGTGATCCTCCAGTTTTTAAATATATAGAAATCCAGAAGAAGGATTTTTTACTGAATATTTTTTGCATGTATCCCAAATTGAGACCACTTCATTTAGAAAACTTTGTTTTGTTTTGTTCTCACTATCTTCGAGAAGAATCGTTTAGAAAAATTGTATTAGAAAAGGTATTTATTGTCTGTCCGACCCTAATTCATAGGCTTTATCGAATTAATGGTTTCACCAAGGAGGAAATCAAAGAATCACTTGAATTTCATAGGAGAAAATTCCTCTGTTTATTTTTCAAGAATGATATTGAAGTTGATTATTCTGGTTTTAGTAAAAGTGATGCACATTATAGTGATGATCCAGAATTAGATTATTCTGTATTTAGTGAAAATGATGCACATTATAGTGATGATCCAGAATTAGATTATTCTGTATTTAGTGAAAATGATGCACATTATAGTGATGATCCAGAATTAGATTCTTTAATACAATTTGGGTTTCATAAATCTTCTATAGAGTTTTGTTTGAAGTATGATCTATTTGAAGGAATAGAAAGTATGATAATGAATAATCTGAGTAAGAGAGTGTGTGAGTGGAGTCCATTTGAATGGTCCGAGAAGCCCAAATCGCTTGATTTTTTGTCTTTTTGTGGTTTCTTTGGTTCACTTAAGTGTTTCCGAGTATTATTAATTTCAGGCTTTGCCATAAATGACCAAGTTGTTTGTAGTGTTGTATGCAGTGGTTCAATGGATCTTTTCAACTCAATTTCAGATATCCAAACATATTATTCTCTTCTCCATGAAGCATCTAAGTTTTTTAATCTTAGTATTATTGAAAATCTAGTTAATCAAAAAGCTGATATAAATGCAAAAAATAGTGATGTTGAGTTTTAATATTTAATTGGACTCCTCTTCATTATGCGGCTAATTATGGCCATCTTAGTGTTGTTGAATATCTAGTTAATCAAAAAGCTGGCATTAATGCAAAAGATGTTTATGTTGAGTTTTTATATTTGATATGACTCCTCTTCATTTTGCTGCTCAATATGGTCATCTTAGTGTTGTTGAGTATCTATTTAATCAAAAAGCTGGCATTAATGCAAAAGATGTTTATGTTGAGTTTTTATATTTAATGAGACACCTCTTCATTATGCTGCTTGGAATGGCCATCTTAGTGTTGTTGAATATCTAGTTAATCAAAAAGCTGATATAAATGCAAATTCCAGTGAAGGGACTCCTCTTCATTATGCTGCTCAAAATGGCCATCTTAGTGTTGTTGAATATCTAGTTAATCAAAAAGCTGATATAAATGCAAAAAATACAATTGTTGAGTTTTTATATTTGATTTGACTCCTCTTCATTATGCTATTAAAAAAGGTCATCTAAGTGTTGTTGAATATCTACTTCATCAAGGTGCTGATTTTCGAGATGGAATTAATGGACAAAGTTATCTTCATTGGGCTGCCCAAAATGGCCATCTTAGTGTTGTTGAATATCTCGCTAATAAAGAAGCTGATATAAATGCAAGAGATGAAAATGATTGTACTCCTCTTCATTATGCTACTAAAAGAGGTCATCTAAGTATTGTTGAATATCTTCTTCATCAAGGTGCTGATTTTCGAGATGGAATTAATGGACAAAGTTATCTTCATTGGGCTGCTCAAAATGGTCATCTTGGTCTTGTTGAATGTTTGGTTAATCGAAAAACTGATATAAATGCAATAAACAAAAAAGATTGGACACCTCTTCATCTTGCTGCTGAAAATGGTCATCTTAGTGTTGTAGAATATTTAGTTAAACAAAAAGCTGATATAAATTCAAAAACAACAAGTGTTGAGTTTTTATCATTAAAGATACACCTCTTTATCTTGCTGCTGAAAATGGTCATCTTAGTGTTGTTGAATATCTAGTTAATCAAAAAGCTGATATAAATGCAAAAGATAAAGATGTTGAGTTTTTATATTTAATATGACTCCTCTTCATTATGCTGCTTATAATGGTCGTCTTAGTGTTGTTGAATATCTAGTTAATCAAAAAGCTGATATAAATGCAGAAGGTAATTATTATTGGACTCCTCTTCATTATGCTGCTTATAATGGTCATCTTGGTGTTGTTGAATATCTAGTTAATCAAAAAGCTGATATAAATGCAAAAGATAAAGATGTTGAGTTTTTATATTTAATATGACTCCTCTTCATCGGGCTGCTTATAATGGTCATCTTAGTGTTGTTGAATATCTAGTTAATCAAAAAGCTGATATAAATGTAAATGATAAAAATAATTTGACTCCTCTTCATTTAGCTGCTGATAGAGGTCATCTTTGTGTTGTTGTATATCTAGTTAGTCAAGTAGCTGATATAAATGCAAAATATAGAAATGGTTATACTCCTCTTCATAGTGCTGCTCAATATGGTCATCTTAGTGTTGTTGAATATCTAGTTAATCAAAAAGCTGATATAAATGCAAAAGATAATTATGATATGACTCCTCTTCATAGAGCTGCTGCTAGTGGTCATCTTAGTGTTGTTGAATATCTAGTTAATCAAAAAGCTGATACAAAAGCAATTGGTCATGATTTTGAGTTTTTATATTTAATATGACTCCTCTTCATTATGCTGCTAATAGGGGTCATCTTAGTGTTGTTGAATATCTAGTTAATCAAAAAGCTGATATAAATGCAAAAAATAAAGATAATCAGACTCCTCTTCATTATGCTGTTCAGAAAGGTCATCTTAGTGTTATTGAATATCTACTTCATCAAGGTGCTGATTTTCGAGATGGATTATTTGGATATAGTTATCTTCATTATGCTGCTAATAGTGGTCATCTTAGTGTTGTTAAATTTCTAGTTAATCACAACGTTGATATAAATGCAAAAGATGAATATGATCAGACTCCTCTTCATTATGCTGCTTGGAATGGCCGTCTTAGTGTTGTTGAATATCTAGTTAATCAAAAAGCTGATATAAATGCAAAAAATAGAGATGGGAAAACACCATTGACATATACATATTATTCTAGTGTTGTCGACTTCCTCAAGAGCAAAGGAGGAAAATAAGTCATAAAAGTATTAAAAACACATTCATTAGATTTTTTTTGAAAATGTTAATCACTCACTGGTTTTGAGAAAATATGAGATTGTATTAGGGCAAACTATTTTGGTGAAATGATAATCATGACTTGTTGAATATGTGATTCTTTGGTGGGGTGGGCATAAAAAGAGAAATTGCCTGAAATGTATTTTTTGGGGATAACATGTGTGGTTTGTTCACACACAGTGGATCCTAATCATGCGCAGTGTATTGTTGGGTAAGATTTATTAATACTTGAGCAAAAAAACAATGTGAATACTCAATTCATCAAAATAGCAGGAATTATTTTAGTATGCCTTGTAGTTTGTTGATGGAAGTACAAACGAACCCGTGCTCTTTGACCAAACAGTTGGAATAAGTTTCAAAATTTCTGGATCATCAACAACAACATAAAGTTTCTTAATTGGATCATAAATTGTTCTCCTTTCATCATCACTTGGGGCAACATAAGGTGTATTCTTAGCTTGTGTTTTGAGTTCTTCCATAACGATTGATGGAGCAGGTGTGGCATTAAATAGGAATGGTGCAAGGCCAATTGCTAAATTATCAACAACTGATTGGGCAGAAATGGCAGCAGGAACAAGTTTCTTTTCTTGCCATTCTCTCTTACCAAAAATTGACTTCTTTGTGCGATAAAGAACAACAAAATTGTCACCTAATCTTAAACTGAAACTAATCGTTAATGTTTCACAAATAACATCCTTATTCCCTGGTTTGAAACTATACATCCAGGTAAACATTTTGCCCTTGTTTTGATCGAAAACTTGATTGACTACAGACGCACTGGCAGGTCCATCGTCAAGGGCTGCAATATCTCGGATAATTTCGAGGTTGGATGCGACAGCAGCCTTCTGATCACCAAGTTTGTAAGAAAGGGAACCAAGGCAATCGTCTACCATGAATGAAAGGAAATCGTTTATATAAGCTTTCTCAACAACATTTCTTTCAATGGCCGTAACCATGTAAAAAGAAGAAACTCGATCAACTTGAGAATACTTCGCTTTCCCACGGTTCAGGACTGTCTGGACAGCAATGATTATCAATGAATTAGTTGAAGACATTTACTATTATGGCACAGCTTCACAAAAAATGTCAGAATCAATTGAAATCACTGGCAGGATTTACCGGGTTTTCTCTCCCCATAAAACTCCATTTTTTATGGATTTGGGGGAGGCGCGAGAGGCTCATGAAGAACTGAGATGGTCGGCTATTTATACAGATTTTATGGTGAATGATTTTCTAAGTTTTCAAGTTATTAAGAACCAAAATAAGGAATCCAATGTATCATCGAGAGTAGTAATTGATCGGTCTCCTATCGCTTGTTTTCGAAAATTAGAGGTTGGGTATGATTTATCTGTGATTCCTTCATCTTTTTTATCTCCGCCGCCGCCAATATATCCTATTTGTAGATCTATAAATTCTAGAATAGATTCTAATATTGAATTGGAACCGATTCTCGTTACCGATTTGGCCAAATCTGGTCCCGATACAGATATTACTCTTTCTATCGAGTCTTTGGCAGGTATTAGTTCATCTGTATGTTTTGATACTGGAATATCCATAATTTTTTATGTTATCAATGGGAATTTTTTTTTTGATGAGCCTATTTATAATGAGTATCACAAATGGAGTAAGGTTTTTAATATCCATAATTTAAAAGTGGAGAATTATCATACAACTGATTTAGCTACTCTTGCTAGGATTGCTTCTCATGCTCATATTTCGGGTAGTCATGATAAATGGTTTGGGGTTCATAAAGACGGAGTTGTTCTTAGTGAAAGATCTCAACAAAGGTTTTTTAGGGATACAGAAAAATTACTTAATCCTATAAACGAGAATTTTTCACGTTCTTATGCTTGTAATTATGGTGGATTATCTCTACATGTTGGATCAAATTCTATTATTTGTCAAATTGATAATGATGATCCTGCCATTTTGAGATACTCAGATGAAGAACCTACAAAATACCAAACTACGCAATGGAAACTTGAATCAATAATTTCTGCATGTGACAAAGTACTATGTACTAGTTCTTCCAAATCAAGATTAACAAAGTTTGAAATTCAAGAAAACATTGAATCCCTGTATTTAAGCGCTGTTTTTGCGAATTTAAATGAAATTAGGGAGAAGATCAAAGATGATGGGTGTTACTTGCTTCATAAGAATTCGAATGTTGATATGTTTTATATTAAAGAAATATTGCAAAAAGACCTTGAGTCTTTAGGATTAATGGAATCATATTTGAAAAGGATTAGTTCTCTTCAGACTGCCATTGGCTATCGTCAAACACTTGCGACATCTTTAAGTATTATTGAGATAGGAAGGAAAAATCTCGTTGAAGCCTCCCAAGCAATCAATGGGGATCAAAAAGCATTAGTTCTTGAAAGATTAGCAGATTCTTTGATTCTACCCCTATTGTTGCTTGATAGATACTCATCATTAATATTCAAAAAACTTCCCAATCCAGATTCAATAAAGATCGACGATTATCAACAAGCAATATCTGTTTATGAGAGCATTCTCTCAACAGAAAATGTTTCAAACAAGATAATTGATTCAGTTAAAATGAAAATAGCTTCAATTGAGTTTTCTTTGGCTATGTTACAATCAAATATTCAGAATGCTGATGCATCTCTTAATCGCATTAAAGATATAGAGAACACAAACGAATTCAAGTTAAACGTTTTAAGGTGGAAATCGAAACAACTAGTTAAAGAAGGCAATTTTCATTTGGCGCATTTAACTGCAGAAAGTGCTTTTTCGTTAGCATCAAAACCAGAGGACAAAGGTGGAATCACAAAGCTTCTTGGAAAAATCGACCTTGCATTCTCTCAGGAATTAATACAAAATAATGATTTAAATGCAGCTGAGGAAAAGGTTAAACAATCACTAAACTCTTTTAAACTAATAGAGAGTTCAAAAAATTTAGCTGAATGTGAAGCAAATCTTGCCTTCATAAAAAGGAAACAAGCTATGAATATTGCAATTTCCCAATCACTCAACTATACAATACTCGAAGAAAAATTATTAGATGAAGCAAAAAGTCTTTTTTATTCAGCAATTCAAAGACTTCAGAACACATCACTCTTGAAATCAAGTTTGCAACTTGATCTATGTACATTGCTTACATCTGTCATAACAAGGATCGTTCAATCACCTCCAATAGATAGGAAACAACCATCAGAGATTATTTCTGAAGTAGAAAGCATAATATCAGAGGCTCATTCCAATATCAAACAAGAAAATCATAAGGAAAGATCTAGGAAACAAATCGCAGCTCTTAAAGTTTGGACTGCCCGGTTTTATTTAGTATTTAAAGCAAAGTATGCTGATAATAAAATAGCTACCCTGAATAGTGCAAAAACACTTCTTGAGAAAGCTCGCCAGTTTTTTATATCAGACACATATCCTGCAGACTTTTTGAGTATTTCATTGTCCTTGGCCGAAACAGCCTATTCTCTTTCATCATTCAAAGAGGCTCTACATGAAATAGCATTGTGCCTTAATCCTATCCAACCAAGAGCATTGGCTATCCCATCATTCAAAGTGAATCGTGAGCAAACCGATCTGTCCATGTTTTACCCTCAAATATTGGAGCTTTCTAGAATTATTCTCAAAGATTACCTGCGTTATTTAATGAAATCCAATTCCCCCTATGAGAAGATTCGGAATTTGTATTCGAAATCACTTTCAACAATACCAGAACAAATAACTGAATTTCTCATTGAAATTAATAAGTCTATTCAATAATTGTTAGAATCAAACTCAATTGACAACATAATTCATCGTTTGTCCATTTCAACACATAATTGCCTAAAAAGTTTGTAACAAATATAATTAAAATATTTACATCATTTGGTTTATTTATATAAACTTCTGAAATACATATATTTTCAAATGATTGATAATGATAGATTCAAACCTTTGTTGGCCATAGGTGCTCAGTACATTAGGGAGACATATCCCAAGGCATCTATTGAGGTTGTTTCTAATCTTGAGAATATTCTTGATCTATTTATTGATGGCAAGGTATCTTATGAAAAAGCGTCAGAAGAGTTCATGAAAGGAATAAATTCGCTTAGACCTCTCGAGAAAATAGATTCTGTACTGAAAGCAGACGACAAACCCATTGTTCCTGAAACAGAGACCCAACAACAATCAAATTTGATACAAGTCTACGGGTTTAATAACTCATCTCGTAAGAAAACCCATCCTTGGTCGGAATATGAAGATATTCGGCTTCTATCGGGAATTCATAAGTATGGGCTTGATAACTGGATTTCGGTTTCGACGTTTGTGGGAAATGGCAGGACCAGAGCTCAATGTTCGCAAAGGTGGTTCCGTGGTCTTGATCCAAGAATATCCAAGGTTCTGTGGACTCGTGAAGAAGATATCAAACTTGCAGAACTCGTGGAGCGATATGGTGATAGATCATGGACCAAAATTGCTGCTGAATTGGGCAACAGAAGCGATGCACAATGCAGGTATCATTTTAGGCAGCTTCAAAAAGAAAAGGAAGATGAATCTAATTCATCAAATCACGCTTCAGGAACCCAACAGATATCTTTAATAAGCTCAGCACCTAATGTTCCGATTAGAAATGAGAATTTGGTGATCACTCCAATTCAATCAGATCGTACACTATTCATGAATGTGGGTAAAATCCCTTCAATATCAACACTCATAGACCAAACAAACCTAATGCCAGATCATATTAGGAATATATTCACCAAAAAAAACAATGTTCTTCCAGGTAAAATTTAGCCCGAAACGATATTACATCTATTCAATAAAAGTTCGTTATTAGATGTCTAAACAGGGTCAGGTTGCCTCATCAAAACCCAAATTGAGCAAGACAAAGACGTTGTCTTCGACAGTCGGGTTATTTGATTTATTGGACCAGGCTCTTTCTGAATTTATTCACACTGAACACATCCAGCCGCAAGGGTATTCTGATAAAATTGAAGAGTGTTTGCTTAATAAGAAACAAAATAGATCTTCAGTTGATCCTGTTATTTTTGCTTTTTCTCCTGTTGCATCGCCCCCTGAAGGGTTATTCATAAAGTTTATTGAATTATTGAAATCTCGGTATTTGAGGAATTTAGCCCAAATATTTGCTCTTAGGCCAAATGATTTTACCAGATTTCATCGATTTATGGTTAAATTCGCACTTGATAAACCGGATGTTCTTGATTTTATGTCAGCTTTGGCTATTACAGCAGCAGAATCTGATCCTCAGAATATCGCTTCTCTTTTTATGAAAAATGCTTTTAATCTCTACTCTCCATATTTTAATAATAAGGGGATTTTATCATCTATTGTATCTTTAGTATTTGCACATACGGAATCAGACGAATCATCAAGAGATTCTCGTGTTTCACAGATTTTATCATGCATCAGCGAAGAAGAAACACAATACTTGGTTTTATCACATACAGTAATGCAAGAGAGGATCTTTTCTTCTCGATTATGCGATTTATATTCATCATATATCGAAACTGGATTGAAAGTACCAGAGTTTCAACCCTATTCTATACATATTTTGCGATATTTGTCTCCTATTAAACCCGAAATCTTACATAGCTATCTCCCCTTAGTATCTGAGCTAGTCGGCGATACTCGCCCATTCATGCAAATTGTTATGATTCAATTACTTGTTGACTCGTCACAAGAAACTCTACTTACCCAGGTAATTAATAATACAAGTCGCTTAGATGTTCTCTCTTTAGCATTGCATCTCGTCTCTGAGCTTGGGAATATTTCTTCACCATTATTGGTTTTACTTTTCAAAAAGATTGGTTCACAAAACATCGAAACAGTATGTACTGAAAGAACTGTAATCGAATCGCCAGTTGGGCCTCTTCCACTTGGAAGATTAACAAACACATGGAATAGCGCGGCTGTCAATTCCACTGTCATTTATCATATACAAAATGTTCCATTACCACAATGGGATGTTGAATTTTCTTTATGCAAGTTGTTACTCAAGCAACCGATGGATTCGGCATCAGCTCAGATATGGAAACAGTTATTTGCTCAACTTGCGCCCCAATTCGGTGATTTGATGAGAGAAGAAGATATGGCTGATATCATATTTGATATAGTAGCATTTTATCTTCTTGCCACTCTCGATGTAGAATTTTTCGAAAAACTCCAGCCATCCCTAGAACCAGTGGTAACAGTTGCAAAAGAAAAGTGCAAAATAGCAGGAACAAAGTTCTTAACAAAAATGGCAGAACTAGGTCCTAAGTTTAAGCAAATTGTGAGCACATTGATATTGGTCTAAAAATTCTTTGTCTAAATGATTTGAGTTTAAAAGATGCTATTATGATATCTGACAAACATGGAATTGACAATTTACATTTTATGATGGTTCTGGATGGCAAATTCAAGAATCTCTCCTAGTGTAGTGGTTAGCACATGGGACTTTGAATCCCGGAATACAGGTTCGATTCCTGTGGAGAGAAATAATTTTTTATTTTTTTAAACCCAATTATCATTTTACTGTTTGGTTCTTTATTGGAGTAGATTTGCAAGATCAACCTTCACACAGCTCAAAATTGCAGGATTTTTTTGCGCTTGTGCAAGAAACTCTTCATATGATATGGAGCCATCTCCGTTCTTGTCCATTTCTTTCACAGTATTAGTTATTATTCTCTCTAACTGTTGGGGGGTTAATTGAACAGCAAGGTTGGCATTAAGGGATTCTTCAAGAACTTCTTTGAGCTCATCTCTGCTAATTGTGCCATTCTTGTCAATATCATAAACATTGAAGCAGAATTTTGCTTTTTCTTCAATAGATGCTCTTGTAGAAATAGCAGAAAGACCGCAGCAATACTCTTCAAAATCAAGCGATTTATTCGGATTGGTATCAAATGCGGAAAATACACGGGCAGAAAATCCAACACTTGGAATTCCCAAAACAAGAGAAAACTCGTTCAAATCAATTTTTCCATCTTCTTTCTGGTCACCAGAAACCCTCAAGAAACTTTGGTACAGTTTTTGCACCTCTTCAACAGTGAAATGTGTTTTGCCAGAAATCCGCCTCATGGTTTCATTAGTAACACTCTGGGTTTTCGATCCTTCGTTTCCCATTATCAAATTGAAAAAATAATCGGAACAACCACTTTTTGAAATAATAACATTCTATTTAATAACATTCAAACAGTATGTTGGATATCTCTTGTCTCCAAGCACCGTGTCCTCCAATTGCTTGATATCATATGAAGAAAGAACATGCATGTGTACATCTTGTGTTATGCATATTGAATTTTTCTCGGATTTATTAAGAAGGTGTTCACATAATGAAATGGAATCCCCATAAGCATCAAACATTGGGTATAAATTCATCACTGATACAAAAGTCACCGGCCCACCAATATGAAGCGATGATTTAATGAATATACTATTTTCGATTTCTTTTGACCACTCTATTGCAATTTTAATGGCTTGGATGCAGAAATTAATTGTGGAAATAATCCTCTCTTGTTCAGTATTCTCTTTGATTCTGGAAAAAACTCCTGATGCAATCATTAGAACTCGACTATCTGATTTTATTTTGATAATTTTCTTATTTTCAGCAAGAAGATTGGCTATTTTGCTATATATAACATTAGTAATTGCTATTATCTGAGATGGATGAACGTAACCAACAATATCAATGGATATATATGCAATTATAATTCTTTCTCGAACAAAAGACATTTCTGGGTTACCCCTTTTTGTATGAAGCTGAAAAATTCTCTCGGGAACCCAATTACCAATTATCTTGCTTGCTTTTTCCTTCAAAACTTCATATTCCTTGAAAACATCGTCTTCTTTTGTGTTATCAGAAATGATAATTATGTATTCGGTAATAATATCAATTGTATTAATAATATTTAAAAATAATCCATTTTTTGATTGTGCGAATATATCAATCCTAATTGATGAAATTCCATTGAATGGATCAACTAACTTCAAAATTGTGTGAGATTTGAAAGCAGTCCTTCCGTTTACAGCATTATCGAAAGATGTTAAAAACTCATCCAAATGCTTATCTACCACATGAATCTCTCTTAAAAATACATCCAATTTCTTGTTTTTGGCATTGATCCCAGCAAATGCCGAATCAAAAAATTCGTCAGTATCAACAATTATCAAATTATTATTCAAACGAATTACAGAATCTTTAATCACATTGCTTAAAACATTTTTAAAATAGCTATCTGGAAATGATTTCATAGATTCGATGGAATTAATAATATTCCCGGATATCGCAGACATTATATACTTTGATTTAATTATTTGTTCAAAGTCAACTTGAATCAGTGGTTTTAATATCCAAACAATTTGGGATCGGATTTCTTCCAAAAATCTAATTAAGAAGAAATAAAAAACAATTCCATAAAATGAAAAGAATAGAAAAGCTGTAAACATTGATAGATATTGCATTCTAAAAAAGCCCAAAACCATTTCCAGATAATTCTCCATGGTGGCATTGAAGAAAGGATAATAAACTTGTTCAAACATTGGGTTCCAAATATCATTAGCATTTTCATAACTCATGTTTAATGTTGTTATGTTAGCTCTAAGTATTGTACTCAATAACATGTTTGAACAAAAAAGCAATTTCCCTAAAAATGGTATAATGCTCATTAGTGTATAGGATCGAGAAAAATTAAAATCATTTGGATTTTCAGCACTTATCATTGAGTTGTATGCAGATGTTTGGTAAGTCTCTCCAAATGAATGCAGTTCCGAAACCCCGAAGATAACATTAGACAACGATCTAATATGGCATGAAAAATATTCGCTTGCTTTTCTAAGGGCCAAATCCCTAAAAAGAGAAGAAGAACCATTCTGATCGATGTTAATAACATGAAGTGTGTTAACATAAGATAGAACAAAATTGGTGTGGATGGATAAAAATTGATTAAGAAAAGGATTTGTATTAACCTGAACATCCCAAATTTCATATATTCTATAAGAACCCACCATTGTAAAGCATATCACTCCAAAAACAAAGAAAACACTAGTAAAAACAAACCTTAGAATTGGACCATAAAACTTATATAATGGAGAATTTGTGGTTGATAATGTTCTCATGATGTTTTGTTCTTCTTTTCTTTCATTATTTTCAGAAGAATGATCGGTGGTAACAAAGCCTAAATCTTCACTTGTGCTGCTTTCAATTCTTCCTATTAAACTTAGAATCGTCTCTTTCTTAATCATGAGATAACATTGACAAAGAGAGTGGAAAGCACTGTTATAATTGTACGAAGTAAAACAGACAAAAAGAATAGAATATATCACTGAACCAACAATCCCAATTAAAATTAAAGTATTCAAAACGCTTTTTGTTATAAGGATGGTCTCTGATGAGTGATCTTCCATTAATGATAGCACATCATTTAAATATTCATTAATCGAAAATGTGTATGATGCAATATTATCTACGATACTTGATTCGAATAGCATTAAGGAAGCCTCATTTTTTGTTTTCACAGAGATTACCTCGGCAGAATACATTAATACAATGAGAATTGCAGATTCAATACTTCTGAAATCAGAAATATTACTCGATTTGAAGGAATTTCCTGTGAAATATGTATATTCTTTCTTTTCTTCAAAAAATAGTTGAAATGCTCTTGCAATATATGATCCTTCGTTTTTTTTCTTTGAAAAATTTCTCAAAACATTAATCGAGGCTGTTACTTCATCTAAAGCTATTTTCATCTGATATGTAATGTTTTGCATTTGTGAAATGTTCTTTAAATCTACAAATTGTTCAGAATAAATAATTCTGAATAGATGTTGAGGAGAAAAATAAATAAGTCTTGATAGTGAATCTCTGAGTATTGAACAAGAATATGTAATTCTAATATCTTCTAAAGCTGCAGCAAACCTTTCATTAAAAATATATATTGTTGATGGAATAAAAACCAAGAATACTAAGAATAACTCAATAGATAGAAGAAATCTACTCCATGACAAAAATGGTGTTTTAAGCGAATATATTGATGGTTCGACACTGTGAATTATTTTGCTGTTATGGATTTCGTCTGAAATGTCATTGTCTGGATGTGTAAAGTTTGAAGAATTATATATTTTCTGGGATGGAAAATATCTAAATGCTCCATAGAAATTTGGAAATGCATTAAAAGCATTCATGACAAGCTGATCTTGTTTAGAAATATGACCATTTTTAACACTATTAAGTATATTTCTCCATTTTTCAACCTTTTTATTGCTAACTCTGACTAATGAGTGAAACCGATAGTATTGATTAATACAATTAACATTATTAGGGTAGATTTTCAGTAAAAACTTAATATAGTTTTTAACTTCAATATACTCTCTGTTTAGTTCTAAGTTAGAAAGTTTAATATCATTTATGTTGCCTTGGTATACACAGTCCCAAAATGTATGTAGTCTTTTTTCAACTGTGAATGTTAGCTTTTGTGAGTATTTAAGGCTTTGTTCTAATAATTGACTCTGTTTCCCGTCCCGATATATTATAATACTAGAGATTTTATGCCTAAAATGATTTGCAATGGTTAAATTGGAATAATTTGATTCTAAGCATGACCTTATGAGAGCCAAATTATTGATCTCTTGGGGTATTCCTGATAAAGCCTTAGCAAAAAAAAACAAAAAATCAAGATTTGAAGACTTCATTGATTTCCATGATATAAAAAATCCCCATTCAACCAATGATGGATGTGCATATATTATTCCGAAACAAGCATATTTCAGAAAGACATAAACATTAGGAATATCATTAATCAGATCTGTGTTCTCTTCGAATGCATCAAGAAAACTCAAAGCATTAATGAACTGAAAATTATATAGTACATTAAATATAATATAAAAAATTGCAAAAAAGCCTAAATAAATAATTGGCCAATATGGAATAATTGACTTTTTGGTGTATACTAAATACATATTCGCAAATAATGATAGAATAGCTACGGACGATAATGAATTAAACATTATATTGGTTTTTTGATCTAAAAATAGATTATGACTGGAAACCACAAGGAGTGATATGGTATAAACAATAATCATCGAAACTATTACAATATATAAATATTTTGGGGGCAAATATGTTGCAAATGTAGATAAAAATGATAATAGACACGTAAAACTTAGCAAAATGGTCTGAGGATACATCATTATCATCTCCAAACAACCAGATTGTATTGATAGATTAACATTAGAAAAGTTGTAGAAAAAATAAATCGAGAATATGAGCAAAACAAAGTCTAAAGAAAAAAGAACTATTCTTAAATCAATAAAATCAAATCCATTCACAATATTGATCCCAAACCTTACACCATTAACAGTGGTAATCATTGGTTGCAAAATAACAAAGGGACCATCTAAAAGAAATAACACAACTGTTGACCTTGAGATGCTCTCTCTTTTATTTTCGACCAAACCTAGAGACACTTTAATCAATAGCCCCAGAATAATGCAAATAGAAGCAATATAAAATATTGATAAATAAATATATTGATTATCTTTAGGCAAATAGTGCCCAGGATTGCCCAAAAGGCTGAGAAAGTTGGAAATTGGAGAATTTCTATGAATTGTAAAATTTGTTAATAGCAAAGATGGCAAAAAATAAAATGAAAGTCTCCAAAAACTAAAGAAAAAGATAAAAAATCGATTGTGAGCATTTAAAAACCGAGAAAAACTAAAATACTCGAATAATGCATTAGTATAATATGATATTTTCGACTCTTCAAACATAAAACGAGTTTTTGAATCATCTTTTGACGAAATATTACTCGAAGAAGACACCAAATTTGTGACACTCTGAGTCATTCTCTCAAGAAATTTGACCAAAAATCTAACGATTATTTCTTTAAATACAACAAAAAGACGAAATAGATATGATACTAATCATACTATTGAACAATACACAGGCATTCACTTGTTGAAGTTTGAGGGCTTGAGTTTTTTGGTTTTCGCTTATTATTATCATTGGTTGTATCAATTTTTGAGGAAATTGGTACCATTGGGATTGTTTTTGACCCAGAACTTGAGCTGGATTTGTCTCCTTTGCTGCTTTTTCGAGACTTCATTCGGAAAAACTGACCAAAAATGCCACTTTCCCTCTACAAAATGTGACCGGTTTATTCTATCGGTCCTGGATTTTGGCGGGGTTTTAAAAGTAAATGGAAGGAGATGGAATGTTGAATCAAGGAAATCAGCCCAGTGCTGATGGTATCCTTCATCACTCTGGGAAAGATGAGAATATGGATGCCAATTTAGTTATGCTGGCGTCGATTTTTTCGAATCCATCAGAATATTCCGAATATGGGAGTTTGGGGATTAGATCAGACGAACGAAGCGCAAAGGAGAAAGAAAGAATAGCGGGCAGACTATCTGGATTTAATCCAAAAGATAATAACGCCTGGAGGGAGATTACACAACGATTTGGAGCCAATATAAAACAACCAGAGCTATTGAGCATTGCCCAGGTATTATCTAGTCATGCTAATATCAAACTAGACCGAGATGCCAAACGCCGCAAAGCTGTTCTTCTTAAATGGTTTGAAGAGAATTGGTTGACCATTAAGCCTTTTCTAGAGTTTGTAGTTCTTGAAGATTCGAGGCCAGATACAAGATAATTTTTTTAAACAGTTTTTTCCATTTATTTATAAAATGTCTTAAACATGGTTGAATCCTCAATTTTTTGTTTGATTTTTCTCATGGATTGTTCCATTGATGCTTCGCTAATGCCAGCACACCTTCTTTCAAACTTTCTAGAAATTTTGTATATCTGATAAAGAAAACAAGATCTTTCCCAATCCAAATAGCTCCCAATTGAACACTCAGGATAATTTTTAGAAACGATTGAAACAATGTAGTCCATTGCCTGTGTACATGAATCATCATTATCATCAAGTTCATAAAGAATTTCATTAACAATCCTCTTTGAAGCAGAAATTTCCTCGGATTCTTCGAATGATAGTTGAGGGATTATTCTTGGTTGAAAAGATACAAGACAACTTAGAATAGCTATCGACTGCAATGTGGATGAGGTTTCGAAAAGCTTCATTGTTATAAATTTTTTCGCAAGATAACACTTCGATATACCACTCGATATTATAATACCTTCCCATACACCATTAGATTTGCTTGGAGTCATTTTCACAAGACTTGCTCTTTGAGATAATGAAGGAAGAATAATAGAACCTTCATATTCTTCTAAAACCTTAATTCTTTCTCGAAAAACTTGGTGTTTCACCACTAATTCACCAAAAATTGACCATTGTGTGTTCAAAGGTGCCTCAAGTGACTTCAATAACTCCTGCATTTCGCTATGATATGAAGATAACCGATCTACTCCGATTTTCAGATCGTTACCACGGTATAGTGGATAGTTTTGAGAAATAATTGTATCAGAATCTTCAATTTCTAAAAGTTGTTGCCGTTGAAGAGGGGAAATGGTATCAGATATTGCAACTATTTCATGTACTGGCAAAGTTATTAATGACTTTTCATCATCTTCAACTGGTCGCCCTCGATTAGGTATTCCTTTCATTGCAACGGTGATAGTACCACACTTTGCATCACCAAAACATATCCCCCAGCTCCTATCTCCAATAATTGATCTAACTCTTACGGCTCTTCCGTTAACAAGGAGCTTCCTTATATTAAGTGGATGAGTACAAAGTGAAGTAATAGCTGTTTCAAGGTCAAATAGGCGTAAGCACTTTTTTGCAATTGAATCTGGAGGGATTTGTGATGAAAGCGTAGTTATTTGTTCTTGTATTTGGGGTATTCTTTGAACTTGGCTATAACAGGAGAATGTTTTGTCCATATAGCTACTCATATCAATAACTCGTCCAAATATCGACGATAAATATGTAATTTCATTTAAATTATTAACTGAACTCAGAGATGGAGCTGTCGTCATTAATGTATTATACATTGTGCTTCGTGAAGTACCATCATGAATGGTAGTGATAAAATAGCCTCGTGGATCAATACCTGATCTTCCAGCGCACCTAGACAAATGGTGAAACTCAACTGCTTCCATATCCCTCCAGTTATGTCCATCATATTTTTTTTGTGAAGATAAAACTACTGTTTGTGCAGGAATATATATTGACTCGGCAATTTTTGTGGTTGTAAGCATGATTTTATCGGATGATATCGAAAATGATGAGATTTCAGACATAATATGATCAATAGGGACATCTGATATCAATGGAATAGAATTCGGATACTCTACCAAAAAATTACGTAAATGTGAGACTGTCGGGAATATTACTAGAACTGGTCCTAATCCAGCAGCAAGAAACTCATCAACAGCAAAATAAACCGAAGACGGACTTGGGTGGTCGAAGAATCTGCCTTTAATAGCATAGTCTAAAGAAATTGAGTCTACTAACAAAGCAGTATTCCTAACTAACCTTGTTTGGGTTGGATTTTGCGATAATAAAAAACAAGCGACAGAGGTTCGTTCAATTGGGGCTTCAATAACTTTTGGAGAAGAAGAAAACAGTGTTGTCATCCATTGAACAATAAAACTCAAATTACTAATAGGTTTCGAAACAAAAACAAAAGTGCATAACTTTCCGAGAACAATTATAAGCTGCTCTAATCGTGGGCCATTAGGGAGGCAATTGATTTCCCATAAGTTGTCAATAACAATACAACTATTATCACTAATTGTACCAATATTCATTATTGCCTCTTTTAAAGTAAAAACTGGAATTTTTTGAGTCATTGCCAAAAACCTTTTCCTATATGTTGAACCAACAATTAGAAAAGTTTGCTTATTCACACTTGATGCAATTCTTGTAATCTCAGAACTATCTTCTTCATCAACAGTGATTGCGACACATGATTCTTTTTGAGAAACTGAAGATCCAACTTCATGCAAAAACACTTGCCTATTGAAGGCTCGAATTGCGTTTATAAGCACCTCAGGAGGATACTTAGCAGCATTCACTAGAGATCCACGACTTCCTGAACGCTGAACTCTTTCATTACGTGTTGGTTGTTTTGTTAGGCTCATGATTTTTTAGATGAAAACCCAGCTAAAATGTTGCTTAATATTAATGCAATGATCTGAGTTGCTATTTAAAAGTGTCATATATGAAAATGCACAGTACCAAGGATGAAGCTTTTGACCCAGAAGGTCGATACCGGAGGTGTGAGATAATTGGAAACGGTGCTTTTAAAATTGTTTATCGGGCTTATGATCAAGAGGAAGGAATTGAAGTTGCATGGAATGAAATTCGTCTTGATAAGTTTACTGAAAACGAAAGTGCACAAATTAAGCAAGAAATATCCATTTTGCATGATCTAGATCACCCATCAATACTTAGAATATTTTTTGCATGGCTCGATAGAGGGAGGAATACAATGATATTTATTACAGAGTTTTTCTCTAATGGTACAATTCGATCATATGTGTCGGATGTTGTTAGGACACCAACCAGGTCGGTTATTAGCAAATGGTGCCGACAAATTCTTCAGGGGTTGAATTATTTGCATACACATAACCCTCCGGTTGTTCATAGAGATCTTAAATGTGATAATTTGTTCATAGATGCCAGTGAAGGGATTGTAAAAATAGGAGATTTTGGCTTATCAAAGGCATTATCAAATGGAAAAGCAGAGTCGTGTTTAGGAACACCTGCCTATACCGCTCCAGATGTTTATAATGGTGCATATACCACGAAAGCTGACATTTGGTCATTTGGTTTGTGTGTTTTAGAAATGGTAACAGGAGAAACCCCATATTCAGAATGCCAGAATATTGGAGCAATATTCATGAGGGTATCTTCAGGGAAAATGCCGGCAATACTTACAAAGGTTACAGATCCTGTCATATGTGATTTTGTTACACTTTGCCTTTTGCCATCAGAAAAAAGACCCTCCGCCTCAGAACTACTTGAGCATCCCCTCATTGTTGAGTTTGAACCACCTCAACTAGAACCTCAAGATACTGAACTTGCAGTAGCAAATAGTACAATCCTTAATCAACTTATCAAAAAGCAGGAAAATGAAATGATCCTACTTAAGGAGAAGCAAAAAAACGAACGGAAAGCCCTGAAAGAGAAGATCCGAAGCAGAAGGGGGAGATTTGTAGAATTCCAGTAAATTTTTTTCTTTTTGTGAAGTTTATTAACACATTTTTTGGTCTCATGATTCGCTGTGCAATATCCGGACAGATACCTATAAAACCTGTGATAACACCACGGGGCGTAATTTTCGAAAGAGAGACTATCGAAAATCATCTTAAAACATCGAACACTTGTCCAATGGACGGACAACCGTTAATGGTGAATGATTTAATAGAAATACAAAACTTTTCTTCGAGTGTATATCCTGCTCAAATAAGAGCGAATTCTTTTTCTGGGATTTTGGCGAGCTTACAAGAAGAATGGAATGCTGTTCAAAAGGAAACTTTTTCTTTAAGACAAAAACTAGCTCAATGTCAAAAAGAACTAGCACAAGCAATATATGAAAAAGAGGCAGCCAAAAGGGTCATTGCAAGACTTATTTCCCAAAATGGAAGTGTTATTCCTCCGATTTCCGTTCCAACCCAATCAACCATTGATATTGCCAAATATTTAGAATTATCGGCAAAAAGCTTGATAAAAACCAGGAAACCTAACATTGAATCAATGAAGAGTATTGCTTCAGGGCTTATTCGCTCGTTTGCAAAGTTTAAAGTGCAAAATATTCAATCTGTAATGCATGATAGAACAATTTTTACTGCATTAGATAAAAACCCAGATACAGATCTAATAATTGGAACATCTGAAGGCACTCTCATTGTATATGACACTAATAACAATTCTGTAAAGATTCAAATACAAGCACATAGGGATTCGGTTGTATCAATTGCTTCATCAGGAAATAGGAAGAATGTTTTAACAGCATCAAGAGATGGAACCATATGTCTTTTCGATGTATCTCAACTTGAGACACCTTCCAAAGCATTCGAAACCGGAAAGATAGTCGTTCATGTTGATTGGCATCCAAAATATGGACACTTTTATGTCTTTTTCGAGGATGGAACATGGACAATTAATGATATTTCTACAATGGAACCTGTTGACATAATGAATAACTCGATATGCATGTTTTTAGGAGCTTCTGTTCATTGTGATGGAGCACTTTTGGCAACAATTCCAAGAGAATCTAATTCATTTATGCTTTGGAATGCTGCTGCGGCAGAGAAATTAATTTCCAATCTGGTTTTTGAAATGCCATCTACGGTTACATCTGTTGCTATGTCTCCATGTGGTTACTATATGGCTGCTAACTGCGCAGAATGCGTTCGAATTTGGTTATTAACTAACCCCGAAATTAGCCAAACTATTGAAACTCCATCAAAAACAATAATGTGGGATAATACAGGATTTGTTTTAACTGTTATTTCAGAGAATTTAACCAGCATGTATCTTTTTGATAAATTTAAAGATGATATTTCGATGAAACCAGGTCCAACCTTTGAGTCGGGAGGCGATAAGGCCACATTTAGTATACATGGATCATACATTGCCCAAATTAGATCCGAAAACAACTGTCTTTCTTTAATCTCATCTTGATAAACAATAACACGAGTTTTATTGTCTTATAATAATTGGAATGTCATCAGATTCACTCTCAGATTCAACTAACTTGGGTGTAATTTTCCTTGTTACACCAGCATTGCATTGTCTGGCAAGGCCCTTAGCAATAACATCTTTTGCATTCGTATTCGTGGTTAAAGAGGGGTTTTTGAAATCTAATACATAAGCTAAATTCTTAACATCCACAGGGCTTCTAATTAAATCAGGATCATTTGAACCATTTCCAAAAATAAAATTTCGTCCTCTTGTGAAATGCTTGATTGACAATGCAGCTGATATCATACTTTGACGAAGAGCTGATGATTCGATAAATTGACTATACCTAAACTCAATATATATGCCTCTGCTCACCGCTGTTTTAATGCTTGATGAAGCAGACTTGGGTAAGTATTGGGATACGTCAAAGCTAATGATATCTATATCAGAAGACTGGCATATTGTTTTCAAAACAGCATCAGACAGCGGAGTAACGGATATTATTGTATATTTAAGGGTTGGAATCTGCCTCATTAAAGTTTGAACTTCATCAACGTCATCAGTTTCAAGATTTAATCTGGTAAACTGTGGAAATGGGGAAAAATCAGACATGCAATAAAGGCCATAGCTCCTTTTAATTATTGATTGTGCTTCTATTGATAATGGAAGCGGCTCTGGGGGATATTGCATTAATTTCATCTTTGAAATTACTACAGTGTTCACAACTCCACCCCACCCTAACTTAACACATCTATCTAAGCTCATCCTAAGATGATCTGACAAAATTCCATCATTTTTCTCGTATTGCAAGAAGAGTTCAATGTCCATTGTGGCGCTAAAGGAGAGTGTTTTTTTTCTTTTCCTGATAATCATATATTTGCTAATGAATTTTCTCACATTTACAGTGGTACAAGGAATAATTTTTGTGGAATCGAAGCATAATAGGAAGGACAAAATCATTGATAATTACTATTATTTGATTAATTCGATGAAAGAAAGCGTAATTTTAACGAATAATCCATATGGAGATCAAGATATAACAAAAGTTAAAGAAATTCGAGAAGAGTTTCTTCACCTATGGAATTCTTATATTAATCGTGCCTGGGGGCATGATTTCATTAGTGATGATGATGATGGCAGCTCCGATTCTATAAATTTCGCCATTTCAATGATTTCATCTATTGGAACTCTTGATATTCTTCAGATGAAAACTGAGATTCCTAAAATAGAGGGGTTTCTGTCCAAAATCCACAAGTGCCCATATGGGTCGTATCGATATGCGGATATTTATTCCCAAATAATTGGATCCATCGCTTCAGGCTACTATTTAACCAACTCGGCATCTTTGCTCAAGAGGCTATTCGCTGTTGTTGATTGTCTCCCTCTTTCAAACTCTTTTGAAAATCTATATGAAATTGCTACAGGTCATATACACACAAAACTATCATTGTCTGTCTCTCAAACATTTAATATTCACACATTTTCGGGTTTACTCCTAGAGTCAACAGTATTATCATCATTGACTGGATCAATATCATGGGCAACTAGGATGGTATCTCTTCTTGATTCTCTAATGGAGAAATCATCTATGAAGGGACTTTTATATGATGATTATACTTTGCCAACACATGAATCTGTTGATTCTCGGGTATCATTTGAAAATGGAGGATTAAGCATTTATTATACTTTTTTGAAAATGAATCTTCTAACACATCATTCATTTCCAAAACTAATGAAACAGTATATGGAAGCGGTATATACAATGAGCGAGAAATTGGTATACTTTAAGGATAATAAAACTGCATTCCTCCTAAAGCAATCAAATGGAACTTTAGAAGATATTGCTTCATTTGATTCTGCATTTGTCCCGACTATGCTGCTGTTAACACCAGATCTGAATGAAACAGAGAGACTATTCTTTGAGAATTTATCACTTTGTCTTCTTAATGGATACCTGGAAATGATGGAAATTAACGCAAACGGACTGCCGCCACACTCAGTTAGGGTAAAAAATGGATTCAAAATAGTTAGTAATAAGTATGAGTTTTCTCCATCGATACTCGAGACATTGCTATACTTTTATCGGCATAAGCATGATGACAGATGCAGGAAAGCAGCATGGAAACTGTTCCAAGCAGTCAAAAAATCGTGCAAAAATGAATACGGGTATGTGAGCGTTATCACTTCCAAGTCTGGAAAGAAAACAACAGTGAGAGATGGAGAAATATCTCCAAAAACATTCTCCGCATTTTTCAAGTACATGTATCTGATATTCTCAGATTCACTCGAGTTCGATATAGAAAAATATGTTTTCTCATCAGAAGGACATCCTTTCTTGAAATGGGACGTCTCTCACTACGGGTTGGAAATAGGGTCCTTCAAAGATGAGGGCCGTAAATTTGTTTTTTGAATGAATGTAATTTCGATAATTTTTTAATATGTAAATATAAGAAAAATTTCAGTGGTTGTTGAAATTTGAGAAGAAATCGACATCATGACATGTTATTAAAAATTATTAATGGAAGCTAATTCGCTTTACCCATATGGTCTTTTTGGATGCCTCAATGACATATCAGTATGTCTATATGGAACCTGCTGTACACTTTGCCTTAATGCTGATAATCTTGCAAGGGTAAGAGGAGAGCAATGTGAGATTCACCATTTATGTTGTATTTATCATCCATTTTGGGTTCGTCAAGAGCTTAAGAGGAAGTCTCGCTTTGGATACGATTTTTGCAGCGATGGTGTCGTTATGGAGCTTTGCATGCCATGCGCAATTTGCCAGGAAGCTAATGCTATCAGAAGGATGAACAACAACCATTAAACTTTTAAATTTAAATTTTTATTGTTTGTTTAGATCCGAAGGAATAGACATGAATTCCTTTGAGAAGGTATCAAATGCAGCTCTCATTAATGGAATAACAGTCTTATCGGCGGCTGTTCGAATTGCCTTCTTTTCGTTTGGATTTTTCTTTGAACATTCGCCGGTAAATGTGAGGTCGTATTCCCAATCTTCAGGTGACTCAATTGCATCGTTGGAAACATCAGGGAATTTGATTTTTCCTTCGAATTCTTGATATTTAAATTTACATTCAAATGAGAATTCAAAAGACCTTATTTCCCTGTTCTTTCTGATAGCTTTGTTGGCTTCAACTCCTGTGAACTTAATTTCTTCAAATACCCAACCTTCTGGTTGAATAAGACCAGCAAGCTCATTAAGCCTTTTTGTTGCCCATACATTGCTGTTGTGTTCTTCCCAAAAGTAGTTGTCAACATTCCATGTGCTCATTGACGATTAGTGGCCGACTACTTAAAAAAACTACGATAGCCTTCGAGAGTATCAACGATAGAGAACCCAAAAAGCTTCGGCACATACTGATCTTTGGGTTCCTTGGGAAGGACGCTTTTGTATTTTTCCAGAAAAGGCGCCACCCAAGATTTTCCGAAGAAAGCGCCGTCGATGATTGAAGATTCAACATCATATGGTTCATATACATTCTGGCAAAGGGGGCAGTAAAACTTAATAGATGAGTGCATTGTATCATCAGAAATGCCAACTGGGATGCATTGAAATCCATTGCATAGTGATCTTGGGCATTTTTCGAAGCAGTGATCTTGGTATTTGCTATACATTTTTTCAATCCCTGATTGAGTTTGGAGATATCTTGCATGTAAAAGCCCAAATAACAAAAATGAAGTCTTATCTATGCTACTAGGCCAAAATTGTGGCCGTATATCTGTTGGAGTATATTCCCCTTGAATACAATTCAATGATAATGCAAAATCAGACACTTTCTGCCGAAAACCATAATAATTAAAGGTGTTTTTTAGGTAATCATCATCTATTTCCACAAAATATTTGGAATAAGTCTGAGAAAAAAACCATTTTTTCCACGTTATTGGCTCATTTTTCATATATTGAACAAGGGTCGATGCCAATATCCCTCTATGAATATACCAGAGGGTTATATCCCTCTAACGATAGACAACTTTTTGTTAAGTTTATTGTTAAACTTTAAAAAATACAAGATGATACTAGTTTTTCACCATA
>Ga0209639_1001011_pt1 | contig 32226 bp, 36 predicted proteins | sample EPASupsiteHSE605_FD_187268 | JGI IMG/M metagenome (GOLD analysis project Ga0209639, IMG submission 187268) | Bioremediated contaminated groundwater from EPA Superfund site, New Mexico - Sample HSE6-05 (SPAdes) (version 2) | ecosystem: Environmental > Aquatic > Deep subsurface > Groundwater >... | reverse complement strand
GAAGCCCTGCTGTTTGAGGACTAGTGCTGCTGTTGAACTATCAACCCCGCCGCTCATGGCCACGATTACTCTTTTACTCAATGTGGTTGCATCCTTTCAGGGGAATAGGCATGGGGTGGTTGTCAAGGGTGTCAAGGGGACGGGGTTGTTGACACACTCAACGAGTTGTCAACAACCCCGTCCCCTTGACAACGGAGGCAAAAGAACTGTCCCCATTGTTGCTTAAGGTCCATTTATTCTGCCACTTTATCGCAGCAGGAGTTAGTTTCTTTTCTGCAGCAGCCTTTGGAAATGCAGGCCGAAGAACCTTCCCCTTGCCTGTAATTCTTAATTGCTTCATGCAGAGCATCTGCGGCCAGATTAGAGCAGTGCATCTTAACCGGCGGTAGCCCATCCAAGGCTTCTGCGACAGTCCTATTAGTAACCTTCTCCGCTTCTTCGAGAGATTTGCCTTTAACCATTTCCGTTACCATACTGCTGGTAGCTATAGCCGCGGCACAGCCAAATGTTCTGAATTTAATGTCTGAGATTTTATCGTCTTTTACTTCAATTTCAATGTGCATGATATCACCGCAAGTGGGGTTGCCAACCTCTCCAACGCCATCGGGAAGATTTATCTTACCAACATTACGAGGATTCATAAAATGATCCATTACCTTTTGTGAATACATTATTTTAACCTCCTTACTGTCCCAGCGGGGACATTATACGCAGATTTTTTATGATTGATGGGAGAACCTCCAGAACATAATCGACGTCCTCCTGAGTATTATCTTTGCCCATCGTCAAGCGCAGAGATCCGTGAGCAGTTTCATGGGCTAAGCCCAGAGCCAGCAGAACATGGGAGGGATCCAGAGAACCTGATGTGCAGGCTGAACCGCTGGATGCCATTATTCCGTAACTGTCCAGCATTAATAGAATGGACTCTCCTTCCACATAATCGAAACAAACGCTGACGCTGCCTGGCAAACGGTGGACCGGATGACCGGTAAGCCTGGTATTCGGTATAACATCTAAAATGCCTCTGGTTAAACCCTGTGCTAGTTCCTTCAAAGCTGCTTCGTGTTGCGGAAGCCTCTGCTGGGCTAATTCGGCTGCTTTTCCAAAACCTACTACACCCGGTACATTTACTGTTCCTGCTCTCATATTGCGTTCGTGCCCTCCGCCATAGAGATAGCTGCCGATGCGGACACCCTTCTTAGCAAACAGGCAGCCTGATCCTTTGGGGCCATATAGCTTATGGCTGGAAGCGGAGAGTAGGTCTACACCCAGTTCCTTTACATTTACCGGAATCTTTCCAACGGTTTGAACCGCATCGGTGTGAAAAACTGCTCCCACCTCATGGGTAATTGACGCCAGCTCTGGTATGGCTTGAATTGTTCCCACTTCATTGTTGGCGTGCATAATGGAAACCAGAGCAGTATCAGGCCGAAGTGCAGACCGGAGGGTATCAGGTTCTACCAGCCCCTCCTGATTAACTGGAAGGACAGTTAGTTCAAATCCCTGCTTGGCCAGGTACTCGCAAGTATGCAATACTGCATGATGTTCAATAGCAGAGGTTATAATATGCTTACCCTTCTTTTGATTAGAGTTCATAAAAGTTATAATAGCCTGGTTATCCGCTTCTGTCCCGCCGCTGGTGAAAATAATTTCTCCCGGTGATGCACCTATTAACGAAGCTACTTGTTCCCGGGCATTTTCAACCGCCCGGGCAGCTTTCTGCCCCTGGGAGTGAACACTTGATGCGTTACCATATATATCGGTATAGTAGGGTATCATTGCATTAAAAACATCGGGGTCAACCGGAGTGGTGGCACTGTGATCCATATATATGGATTTCATTTTTATTACCTCCCATTTCTCTCTTAGTTAATATAACAATGTATAGAACTTCTTGTTCTTATATTTTATATACGAAAGAGTCTTTCCCTGGGATCTGTTGCGATTCCTGAACCAGGTCAGCCAAGGAATAGGAATCCAGAACTTCCGCGATGGAATCTCTTACTTTAGTCCAAATAACACGGGTTACACAAAAATCTGCCCGGTCACATGCTTCGGGATTACTTTCGCTGACACATTCAACTGGTGCGATCGGACCTTCCAATACACGAATGATATCCCCAGCGGTAATGCAATCTGGGCTCTTACCCAGTATATAACCTCCCTGAGATCCGCGAATGCTCTTAACCAGTCCGGCCCTTTTCAAAGGAACCATAAGCTGTTCCAGGTAGCGCTCCGAGATGCCCTGACGTTCAGCAATTGTATGGGTAGCAATGGGCCCTTTGTCTTCGCTCTTAGCCATATCAATCATGGCCCGAAGTCCGTATCTGCCTCTGGTGGATAATTTCACTTAGACCTACCCCTCTCATAGTTTACCAGTTAAGTATCCTACATCTCGGCACGCAGACAAGAGAACCGTCCCCATGTCTGCTAGCCGGCTTAGTCCGCTCTATTTATGAAGCGTATTCAATCATTTTCTCTAAAGCTACAGCTGCCTTAACTCGTATATCCTCAGAAACAGTTATTTTAGTTTCCATTGTTTCCAAGGAGTGCAGAATTTTATCCAGGGTTATGCTCTTCATATTTGGACAAATCAATTCTTCCTGGGCTAGTACCAGCTCTTTATTTGGATTTAACTGCTCTATCTTATGAAATATTCCACATTCAGTGGCAATTATAAAAGTATCTTTTCCAGACTTAGAAGCATAATCAACCATTCCAGCGGTACTACCGACGAAATCTGCAATAGCAATTACTTCCGGGTTACATTCGGGGTGAACTAAAACCTCTGCATCAGGATGCTCTGCCTTGCGCTGCAATATATCATCCATGGTAACTGCAGAGTGAATAGGGCAGCAGGAGGGATAATAGTCTAATTCTCTTCCCAATTTGCTGGCCACATATTTCCCCAGATTCTCGTCGGGTATAAAGAAGATTGGGGAATCTGACGGCATTTTCTGAATAATTTTAACCGCATTGGAGGAAGTACAACATATATCGCTGACAGCTTTTATAGACGCGGGAGTATTAACGTAGCTTACAACGAGACCTTCCGGGTGTTCCCCTTTGTATTTCAATACGTCCTTAACCTCTATGCTGTTTGCCATTGGGCAGGTAGCTGCAGGTTCGGGAGATAAAACGGTTTTATCAGGGCATAGGATAGCTGCTGATTCGGCCATGAAGTCAACTCCTGCAACCAGAATAGTATCGAGGGGCGAATTCTTGGCGGCTACTGCCATTGCATAGGAATCCCCTACAAAATCAGCTATATCCTGTATTTCATCGCGCTGATAATAATGAGCGATAATATATACCGACTTCTCTTTTTTAATCCGCTTTATTTCCTCAATTAAAAAGTTATTTTCTTGGGTCATGAGTTTGTCCCCCTTAAAATACTACTTTCTCTGGATGACTATATATGCTGAAGCGCTGGCCCCGGGCGAACCCGACCACGGTTATATTCATGTCCTCTGCTAAATCTATCGTGAGTCCGGTAGGCGCTGAGCGTGACAGCACCAGTGGGATATTGGCCCGAGCGGCTTTTATTAGAATCTCAGATGCAATCCGACCACTGAGTAATAGGCATTTATCATCGGTACTAATATTGTTTCTAAAAGCATGGCCTAAAACTTTATCAACAGCATTGTGCCTGCCAATGTCTTCGTACATGCACAACAAGCCTGAACTATCGGCCAATGCAGCGCTGTGTACCGCACCAGTAAGTTGAAAAGTAGCAGATTTATCTTCTAATATGTTGATAATATTTAATAGGTGATTGGCGCTAAACTGAGCATTAGACTCTATAGGCTTCAGCTGTCGCGCATCGTTAATGAAATAGAGCCCTGCCCGGCTCTTGCCACAGCAGCTGCCCATGTGACGTCGTAAAAAGTTACTGGTCTGGGGAACTGGAGAAGTGGTCTCTATCCATAACAAACCGTCTTCTTCACGACAGGAGATATCTAAAATATCGGAAGGTTTTTGTACCAGACCTTCGCTGAGCAGAAATCCTACACCTAATTCTTCATATCCACTAGGAGAGCAGACTATAGTAGCAAGTTCAACATGATTCAGAAAAAGAGTTAGGGGACCTTCGTGGACAACCATATCCTTTTTTTGTTCAATCGAACCACGATTGTACGCAGTAATTTCTCTATTTTGGTAAATTGGCGGTTTGGACATTTTAAGAAATACACCTCTCCCTTTTCTTCCGATTCGGAAACCACAACAACAATATACATAATCCCTATAGGAAATGTCAAGTAAGGCTAATTATTTAGTAACTTTTATATCATCACCAGTTCTTACCCATCCTGATGTAAGTGCGCGGGTAAAGATACCTTCTATAGGCATAACGCAGGTACCCACTTGTTTTTTAATGGCGCAAGCCTTGTTGTGACATTCTTTGCCTATCTGGGTTACTTCCATTTGTACTTCTCCTACCTGAAGGCGGGTACCCAGTGGCAGGGCAGCTACATCGATGCCTGCAACAGTCAGATTTTCGGCGAAATCTCCGTATTCAATAACAGCCCCTAAAGCCCGCATCTTTTCAACGCTGGAAAGCGATAAAAGGCTAACCTGGCGATGCCACTCCCCGCTGTGCGCGTCTACTTCAATGCCCCAATCGGCCTTTATGTAGGCTTCATTGATGTTATGCTTCTTCTCTCCCCGTTTTTCCGAGATATTCACGGCCAAGACCTGTCCGCTTTCCATACTCATAAAACCAACGCCCTTCCTTTAAGCAAATACGACTATTTACCTAAGAATTATAGAATACAGCTAACGATATGACAAGTTAGTAGTTGCTTTGGAACTAGTTTCATACTGCATAGAGATTTCTATCCGGGGAAAGATATAGCAAATTGCGTAAGAGATTATTTATATGAGAATTAAGCCCAGGAAGATTTAATTCCGTTGAGAGGTTGATCATAAATGTTCAGGTTGTTGTCAAAAAAAATGCGCCGTTGGCAGACTTCAAACAGCAATAACCAAACAAAAGCACAACAAAAACGTTCCCCAACCTACCTTTCCAAGAACCTGGAGGAAAACCTTCAGATTCTAAGAGAGGCTCTTGGTCAAAGCAGTGATGTAGTCATTCGTGATATGAAGATTAACTCAAATTCGAACGTTGATGCAGCCGTTGTTTATATAGATGGTTTGGTTGATAGGGATCTAGTAAATCACGACATCCTGCAACCATTGATGTTTAACCTGCAATTGATTAAGGACAATGTTAGCCAAAACCACTCCAGCCTAATCGATTTTATTAAATCAAGTGTGTTAACCGTTGGGCAAATAAGTGGTACAGAGGAAATTGATGCGGTTATCTCCAACGTACTGTTAGGCAATACCGCAATTTTGGCAGAAGGTGTAACCCAGGCCCTGCTTATCGATGCTAAGGGCTGGGAAGCACGAAGTATCGCGGAGCCCACAAACGAGGTGTCAATTCGGGGTCCAAAAGACAGTTTTACTGAAACCCTGCGTACCAACACGGCTTTATTGCGTCGAAAGATCCGGGATCCGCGTTTAACATTTCAGAGCCTGCAAATTGGGGAGCGATCGAAAACGGATGTATCGATTGCATATATCAAGGGCGTCACTCCAGACAACCTCATCGCAGAAGTCAATCAACGGTTAAAACGAATAGATACCGACGCCATTCTGGATGTTGGCTATATAGAACAATTTATTGAAGATAGTCCAGTATCGTTATTTCCTACTGTCGGGACTAGTGAAAGACCGGATGTGGTGGCTGCCAAAATATTGGAAGGTCGCGCCGCCATATTTGTTGATGGCTCTCCGATGGCCCTGACAATGCCCTTTTTATTTATTGAAGGTTTCCAAAACCCGGATGATTATTACGCCCGTCCATTTTTTGCCTCATTCATACGTTGGGTTCGATTGGTGGGTTTTATCCTAAGTATCTATTTGCCAGGTATTTTTGTTTCATTAAGCGCTTTTCACCCGGAATTATTTCCGACCCAATTGCTGGTTTCGGTGGCGGCAGCAAGGGAGGGGCTTCCTTTCCCGGTTGTATTAGAAGCCCTATTAATGCTGATGTTGTTCGAAATCCTGCGGGAGGCGGGCCTCAGGATGCCCCGATCACTTGGCCAGGCAGTTAGTATTGTGGGTGCCCTGGTAATCGGGCAGGCGGCAGTATCAGCCGGTTTGGTGGGTGCACCCATGGTAATAGTGATCGCAGGTACGGCTATTGCTTCTTTTTTGGTCGTCCCCTATGCTGACGTTGGAGCCTTGTTGCGCCTTATAATGACGGTGGTGGCAGGACATCTAGGTCTATTCGGAATGGTTATTGTTCAGCTTGAAATACTCAGCTATCTGGCTTCTTTACGCTCCCTGGGGGTACCCTATTTATCTCCCGTAGCACCACTCAACCTTAGTGGCCTGAAAGATACTTTTCTGCGGGCACCCCTATGGGCAATGGACAGCCGTCCTGAGTCTTTAAACTCACCCGATACGAGGCGGCAATCACCCGGTAAAATGCCCCAGGTTCCTAAAACCAATCCCAACCAGAGGGATAGCCAATGAAGAGAGGACAACGTTTTAAAATATATGTGGCTATTATATTAATCATTATGCCAGTATTCTTATCCGGGTGTTGGGATAGCAATGAGTTAAATAAATTATCAATTGTGTCAGGCCTGGGTTGGGATATCGATCCGGACACGGGAGAGGTTACGCTTACGTATCAATCGATTATTCCCAGCGAGATAAAAAGTTCTTCCAGCACCAGCGGAGGTGGGGAGCAAAAAGGGGGTAACCCACTCCATACCATTCAATTGGATCAAGACACGGGTTCTTCCCCGTATGATGTATTAAGTCGCTACGCCCAGCATGGCAGCCGTATCCCATTTTATCAGCATACCCAGGTTTATGTCTTCGGTATGGATGGTGTACAACAAGGAATCTATCCATTTCTTGATGATCAGTCCAGGAATCCGGTAAGCCGCCCCAACGTGTTGATGGTAGTTTCAGAGACAAAGGCCAGTGATATTCTAGGAATCCAGGATGGCATGGAAAACATTCAGGCATTCGGAATGGCTGCTGAGATAAAATTGTCAGCGGCTTTCTCCAAATACCCTGCGGTTACGGTCCTGGAATTTCAAAAACGCATATTGAGTAAAACTACTGCTCCCATTGCTCCTATATTTGGAATAGTTGAGGAGAATGGCCCGGAAGGGAAAAAAATTCAAAAAATTCGTATTACCGGAACAGCAGTTTTCCAAGGTGATAGGATGATAGGGGAATTAAATGAACGCGAATCAAGTGGTCTTTTATGGGCCACTAACAAGATCGAAAAAGGGTTCGTAATAATTCCCCAAGCGAGCCTGGAAATTGTTCAGGCTAAAGGTAAAATCGTTCCTGAGCTGCAGGGCGATCAAATCCAAATTACTATTGAAATTGATGAAGAGTCAAACCTGCTGGAGTATAAAGGCCGCCAGGATATGACCTCTGACATCCTGCAAGAATTAGAAAAGGATCAGGCTAAGGAGATTGAGAGTCAAGTTATGGCCGCAGTTGAAAAATCCTTTGCTCTAAATGCAGATGTTTTTGGGTTTGGGGAAGCGGTTCATCGTAAATATAAAAAGGAATGGAAAGATCTGAAACCAAAGTGGGATGATATTTATCCCCGCATCGAAGTTGTGATAAAGGTAAAAACTCATTTGAATGAAATCGGGGATATTAATAAAGCATTAATGAAGGATTAAAGAAGAAGTGGGAGTATAATCTATGTCTTTGGAGAAAGGTAAAATATCCAATTTTCAACTAAGCGTTTTAATAGTAGGGTTTACTTTAGGTTCCTCCGTCATTATTTCTCCTGGCCAGGGCGCCGGTCACGATGCCTGGATTGCGGTTGCTGTGGGATTGATAGAAGGTTTATTTATAGCCTGGATATTCACCGCCGTGGTCAAGCAATTTAAAGATAAGACGATTATTGAAATAAATTCGCTTGTCTATGGAAAATTTCTGGGCAAATGCATATCCGTTCTATTCATCTGGTATCTTTTTCACCTGGGTGCATTGGTCTTAAACAGTTATATCCGGTTTTTCAAATTAGAAATATACCCTGCTACTCCGAAAACAGTTGGTCTCCTTTTACTTATGCTGGTGTGTGCCTCGACCGTGGGCAGAGGTATCGAAGTATTAGCCAGATGCAGCATAATTCTCGTACCGCTCACTACTTTAGTTGCAATTTCAGATACGTTTTTACTAATTCCGCATATTGACCTTAATAACTTGATGCCTATTCTGGATGTTCCCATAGGCAAGCTATTGTTGGCAAGTCACGGAGCAGCCAGCTTTCCTTTTGCGGAAACAGTAGCGTTTTTAATGGTGTTGGCTTTTGTCGATAAACCAGAAAAAGGGCCTTCTGCTGTTTCCAGGGGTTTGCTAATGGCGGGATTTATTCTAATTATGGTGGTAGCCCGAAATGCTGCGGTGTTAGGACAAATGGCCGCAATTACAAATTATTCAACCTACCTTGCAGCGCAGGTTATCGACATTGGTGATATCCTCACCCGTGTGGAGAGTTTGGTGGCCATTAACTTAATCGCCATGGGGTTTATCAAAATCTCGGTTCTGTTTTATGGAACAGTTTTGGGTCTGGCCCAGGTTTTCAATTTTCGCAGCTATCGCCCCATAATTCTTCCGGTAGGGATTCTTATGGTAATTTTGGCCTTAACCAATACAGAGAATACTTTCGACATGATTGATTTCGCCAATAAGGGCTACCCTATCTATGCGATTTCCTTTCAAATCGGAATTCCGCTTATTACGCTAGTTATAGCAAAACTACGAAAGTTGCCTCAAACAGGGGGTGACAAGGTATGATTGCACTGGTGCTCATGGGGTTCGGAATTGTGGCACTAATACAAATTCCTGGTTTGGTTCGAAAACAATGGTGGCGAGAATTAATATGCTTTGCGTTTTTATGGTTCATGGGTCTAATTCTTAGTGTGATGATAGCCATAGGGATTAAACTACCTCCCATATCAACGATAATTAACAAATCTATTACCGGAATGTTCGGGATATGAAGGCATTTGACGTAGGGACATTTGAAAAAATGATTAAGGATCTATCTATTCCTATTCCCGGGAAAGATATAGCAAATTGTTCAGGAGATTATTTAGATGAGATTTAAATCCAAGCAGACTGCAGTAACGAATGACTCACCGCAGAATCAGGCAAAAGAGACGATACCTGATACAAAACTTCCGGCAGCTTTAAAAGAGAAGATGCAGATGTTGACGCCGTATCTGCAAAAAGGTGCTGATATAATCATACGGCCTTTTTTTATTGAAGGCGAGCCTCCCCTGGAAGCGGTATCCATTCATTTAAACAAGATAATAAATGATGAAACTTTAAATCAGGATATTCTCAGACACTTGATGTTTAATTGCAGGAGGGAATCTATCCTTGAACGGGGTGCTGATAATCTTGTAGAAACTATCTATAAGACCTCAATTACTGCTACCCAAATAAGTAAATTAGACACTCTTGCAGCGTTGGTACATGCAATTTTTGATGGTTTAACGGTTTTAATGTTTGATGGCGTAAGAGAGGTTCTAGTTATTGACATCCATGGCGGTGAATTTAGGAGTATTGACGTACCTCCGGCTGAGCAAACGATGCGCGGTTCCCGGGAGGGTTTTATTGAAAGGCTGGATATCAATATTGCCCTGGTTCGTCGCAGACTTAAAGATCCTAATTTAGTAGTGGAAAAAACCATTATTGGCAGGAGAACCCGCACCCAGGTAGGGATTCTTTATATTGATGACGTCGCTGATCCACAAATTGTCAGTGAAGTTAAGAAGCGAATAGACCAGATGGATTTGGATGGAATAGTTGCCTCTGGTTATGTTGAGCAATTTATTGAAGATTCTCCGACCAGCATATTCCCGCAGGTTTTCATTACCGAGAGGCCTGACAAGATGGCAGCTATGTTGCTAGAAGGGCGTATAGGAATAATTGTTGATAATACTCCTTTAGCATTCACCGCTCCGGCTTTGTTTGTACAATTTATCCAGGCACCGGAGGATTACTATGAAAAAACATTTTTTTCCAACTACATCAGGATTCTCAGATATATTGCTTTGTTAATCGCTATATCTTTCCCGGCATTCTATATAGCGCTTCTAAGTTATCAACCGGAGCTGATTCCCTATGATTTACTTATCAGTTTTTCCCGGGCGCGGACTCAAGTTCCTTTTCCTGTAATTATAGAAGCTTTAGTTATGGAAATTATTATTCAGCTGGTTATTGAGGCAGGACTGCGTCTGCCCCAACAGATTGGACAAACGGTAGGAGTGGTTTCAGGCATTATTTTAGGACAGGCAGCTATAAGTGCGAAACTTGCTAGTCCTATTGTTATCCTTATTATATCCATTTCCATCATATGTACTTATGCACTTCCTTCAGCCAGTATGGTACTGACTACAAGGCTGCTAAGACTTCCTTTGATGCTATTGGCAGCCACATTTGGTCTATTTGGTATTGCCTTCGGATGGTTTGTTGTTCAGGCTCATCTTATTGGACTTGAGAGTGTAGGTGTCCCTTATTTTGCTCCTTTAGCTCCTATGCGTTACCCCGACTTAAAGGACTCTATAATTCGTACTTTTATGAAAAAAATGAATCAGAGGCCTGTTTCTGTACCTATGCAGGATAGAAAAAGACAGGGTACTGATGGGAAGGGGCAGCAGAAATAATGAAGGACAGAAACGGCTCAACAATTACCAGCAAGCAGATGATCTTCATAATCGTAGGGTCCCAAGTTGGTATAAGATTAATGTATATGCCTAGAGTACTTACCGCTATAGCCAGGCAGGATGCATGGATTGCCGTACTCATAGCGTCAATAGTTCCGATTATCTCATTATTCCTAATTGACCGTTTAGGAAAACGTATGCCTGAAATGGGTTTTGCCCGGATGAGTCAGGAGCTTTTCGGTAAGTTTTTGGGATCAATCCTTATTATTATTTTTATTGGCTACGTCATTGGATATATGTCTATAATAATGCGTTTCTTTTCCGAAGTTACCAAGCTGTATCTGCTGCCTAAAACCCCACTGGCAGTAATACTGTTGATGTATGTCTTTATGGTTGTATATGTTGCTAATAAGGGAGCAAGAGTTATAGGGAGATTAAATGATCTGCTATTTTATCTTATTCTAGCTACCTTTTTACTCTTAATAATACCTGCTGGTCAGGGAGACTATACCTATTTATTACCTATAGGTGAAGCGGGGCTAGGTGGAATAGCCAGAGGATTTGTAACTGCAGGCTATTATTATGCGGGTATTGAAGTGCTTTTGGTTTATTACTCATTAGTAAATAAGAAGGATGAGATCTTTAAAGCTGGACTTATAGCTATAGCAATAACAACAGCGTTTTATGTTAGTATAATTGTTATCTGTGAATTGGTTTTTGGCATTTCAGGTCTTCAAAAGCACTTATTTCCTGGTTTAATTTTGCTTAAAATAGTTCAAATACCGGTATTTGAGCGTTTGGAGTTCATATTTCTGTTCTTTTGGCTGGGAATTGGCGCCAGGCCGGCAATAAATATGTGTTTTGCAGCTTCGTTGGCATTTACCCAGCTGCTAAAATTAGACGAAAAAAAATACCTTATCTATCCGCTTATCCTGATAGCTGTTTCTATATTTATTTTAGCTCTTCTTCCCTCCGATATTCTTGTCGTATTCAATCTAAGGACATTTGCGGGATATGGTTTTTATTTGATAGGAATTATTTACCCGCTGCTTTTTCTTATTATGTCATTTATACATGAAGAGAAGGTGAAACAAAATGCCTAAAAGAATACTGTTAGCGCTGATTATGGTTATGCAGACTATTACTCTTTCTGGCTGCTGGGATTATCGGGATATTAATACTGTGGCTTTTCCTCAACTTGGAGCTTACGATCTGCATGAAGAAGGTGAAACATCAATGAATAGTCTTTCTCAGGATATTCAATTGATAGATTTAACAGTAGTTATACCTAATATAGCAGAGAATGTTGAATCTAAGTTTAAAATTGATAAAACAACCGGGATACTTATAGGCAATGCCCGAGGGCAAAAGCCTTATCAGCTTCCAGGAGGCTATACGCCAGGTGTCGCCAGCGCTATAATTGTTAGTCAGGATTTGGCAGCTACAGGAATAAATAAGTTAAATGAAGCATTAACCCGGGGAGCACTTAATCCCCATACCTTAAATTATGCGATATCTGAAACAAGGGCAGAAAATATATTACACGTCCCTGTAAAAGATTTTCCCAGCATGGGAGTCTATATGAGGATGCTTTTAAGATCAGCTGATAAAAGGGCATTTATTGCTACTACCACTCTGCACCAGTTTGAGGCAGACCAAAATCCAGGAAAAAATCCCATCATGCCTTTGGTAACGATTATAAATGATAAAGTAATGTTCAGCGGTACAGCAATCTTAAAAAAAGATAAAATGATAGGCAGAGCGGATTTAGACGAAACCCAATACCTTCTGATGTTAAGAGGTGTCAAGTCGACTGGCAGTTTGCCATTTGTCTTAAATAATGATGACAATACGTCAGAGTATGGTTCAATCGTCGTTGTAAACAAAAGAGAAGTAAAAGTGGAACGCAATGGTGATAAATTTGTCTTTAACATCAACATAATGTTAGAAGGTGAAGTAATTGAACGTTCCGACAATATTTTGTTTACTGAAGATAAAGAATTGATACATGATATTGAAAATCAGATTACATCCGATGTTACAGATAGAAGCAAAAGATTCGTTAAAAAAATGCAGGAACAATACAAAGTAGATTGCATAGACATAAGCAAATATGCGCTGGCTAAGTGGAGAAAAGAATTAGAGCCGAGAATTGACGAGGAATTTATTGAAAATGTAATTATTAATGTTAATGTTACAACTAAAATTAATAATATAGGAGAAGAGAATTAATATAATTATTTAACCGTACATCATAATCGAGTTAGAAGTTAAAATAGGGATGAAAAGTTTGCGGCGTTTAATTCCTAGAGTTACGTAATAGGCTGATTTTGGCTGCAGTCGGAACCGGTATTGACCGGCTGTAGTTCTTACTTGCATATCTGAATAATGTACTTGCTCGCCGGCTTCGGTCACCCGCAGCACCAGGTTTCGCATGTCAGGCTTTATACTATGTTCTGTATTTACTTGCTCCCATTTGGACCAGCTAAGGTTCCAGTACACCATTCCGTATCCATCCTGGCTTATCTGTATTTTGATAGTGTTCTGGGCTAGATAAAATTCATTAAGATCATTTACGGCTATTTCCGATGCGCTTTCAAAGTTATAATTGTAGGAATCAGGTTTAATCTTGTCATCATGCAGGGTATTTAATACCCAATACACCAAAAGGATTAAAACTGCTGCTACGATTAAAATAAATAATAATGCTGTCATAATAATGCCTCCTGATTTTACACGTTTATTCAGATATAGTATGCCCTGCCGGATAAATTTCATTAGTGTTCATTTATAAAATAAGCCACGCGAAATAGATGGATTTAGAGTATAATAGGTATGTTAAAGGAGGCGTAAGGTATTGATAGAAAAACCTCGATGGGGGCTTATGGACATTATCCTGGTCTATTTTGGCATCACGGCAGTAGGTATTATAGCAAGTTTACTTCCCATTAAATTAGATACCAATGGATTGCCATACTTTATGCTGGCTTTTACAATACAGTTCCTGGCTACAGTGGGATTTGTATATCTTTTTGCGATATTTTTTCATAAAGGCCAATGGCGTGATTTGGGAGTCCGCAAGGCCCGGCCTAAGGCTTATTTTCGCTATGGAATTCTTGGCGGAATCCTGCTGATCATTATGGTACTGGTTATGGGCTATGTGTTAAAATATGTCCAGCCTGACCTTCAACCGCAGTACTATGAAGAAATGCTGCGATCGGCCACGAAGCTGCCTGATTTTCTGTTAGTCCTATTAGCAGGAGCGGTTCTGGCGCCTGTTTCTGAGGAGCTGCTCTACCGGGGGATGATATATCCTTTTTTAAGAAAACATTTGGGACCAACCTGGGGAATCATATTATCCGGGCTGATTTTTGGACTTGCTCACTGGGACTTGTGGCGCACTGTGCCGTTGGCGATAGGGGGCGCAGCGCTTTGTTACATTTACGAGAAAAGCGGAAGTATTTATGTTCCAATGCTTGCCCATGGAGTGTGGAATGGGACGATGTCTATGCTCATTTACCTTAGCCTGTTCATGGGGGCAATATAATTATTTAGGAGAGTGATGAGATGCCAATATATGATTATAAATGTGAAAAATGCGGGCGTTTTGAGAAGACGCAGAGGATAACTGAAAAACCCCTGGATGAGTGTCCCAAGTGCGGTGGACAAGTCCATAGGCTGATCAGTAAGAACGTAGGCATTGTTCTCAAGGGCTCAGGATTTTATAAAACTGATAATAATAGCATTGGCAAGGATCGTGTTCGCAGTCTGAATAAGGAGCGCCAAACGGATAACCAGGCTATTCTGGATGGTGACGTAAAAGGCTTTGTAGAACAATCCGAAAGCACAACTAAAAAGGTTATGGAATCATAAAAAACCCCTTATCGGGGATTTTTTATGATAAGGGGATATTTAGGAGTGAATACTATTGCTTAAAGCAATCACCTTTGACTTTTGGGATACCCTGTATAAAGCTCCGGAAGGGCTGACTATTTCCAGCAAACGTGTAGCTGCCTTCAAAAAAGTATTATCTGATATGGGCTGTGAGGTAAGCGATGATATAATTTTAAAGGCTTTTCAGGATTGCTGGCAGCATGCTCACAAGCATCAGCTCGAATACGGTTTAGATATCACACCCAGAGGACATCTTGATTTTATTCTTGACCAGCTGCAGCTAAAGGTGAACTCTGAAGAGTGGGAGAGGGTATACAAGGCCTATACGTCGGTACTTATAGCTTATCCGCCTCAAATAAATGACGGAGTTAAAGAGACTCTGCCGCTCTTAGCCCGGAAATTCAAGCTTGCTGTTATTTGTAATACGGGTGTAACCCCGGGTTTAATTCTTAGAGAAATTATGAAAGCTGATGACATTTTCAGGTTTTTTGAGTTCCTGGTGTTTTCAGACGAAGTTCGATGGGCCAAACCTAATATTAAGATTTTTAACTATACCCTTGAAAAACTGCAGGTTAAAAACATCGAAGCGGCTCATATAGGTGACGACAGAAGTACCGACATAGCAGGGGCTAAACAGGCTGGGATGACAGCTATTTGGTTAGACCCTCAGGCGAGTGATAGGTTATCAAATTGTGATTTTCAAGTTAGCAGTATAAAAGAATTAGCCCTTTTGTTTTAATTGACTGGCATTTATACAGGAGGATTTCATGAAAGACGTAACTATTTACACCGATGGAGCCTGTTCGGGCAATCCTGGTCCCGGAGGATGGGGTGCAGTCTTGCTGTTCAAAGATCAAAAAAAGGAGATCAGCGGGGGCGAAAAAGAGACTACCAACCAGCGCATGGAGTTACAAGCAGTGATTGGAGCCCTGGAATCGCTGAAAGTAAAGGAATGGGATGTTACTGTTTATTCGGACAGCGCCTATGTGGTAAACGCCTTTGAACAGAAATGGCTGGATAAGTGGCAGAAAAATGGGTGGCAGAACAGCAAGAAGGAGGCAGTCGCCAATCAGGATCTCTGGCGGGAACTGCTAATTCTTACCGGCAAAAACCATGTTAAGATAGTAAAGGTTAAGGGACATGCAGGGAATGTCTATAATGAGCGCTGTGATGAACTGGCCAGAAAGGCTATAAAGGATCTGTTATGAGTCGGGGAACAAATAGGGTTGAAGTATATAATGGCCTGGAAAACGGCACATTAGGAATAGGAATCAGAGTAAACGGCCCGGCTACAGTGCAAGATTTGTTGGATGCCTGGCAGCCACTATGTGATGACCAATCTATATATAAACAATATGCGGAAGGCAATTATGCCCTGTGTAAGGGATGTCAGCTGAACTGCTGCAGCACTGCTTATGTAATCCCGGATATAATTTCTTTCAGGAAAATGGCAGCTTCCTTAAATCTGGATTTTGCAGATTTTATTGACCGGTATTTTCAGATGGATAAACTTGGTGTGGGTCTTCTTCGCTTACAACCTAATCCCTGTGTATTCTTAAAAGATAATATTTGTACCATTTATTCAGTAAGGTCTCTTATTTGTCGGTTTTATATCTGCAGCCGCCTGCTGGGTGACACGGAAGAACTGATTTATAAAATCGCCTGGACCGGAGCGGCCGCTACCCAGATCTTTGCGGAACAAATGGGTTTAATTAAAGGGAACCGATTGGGCAGCAGCAGTTTTGACCGCCTGTTTATTGGTTTGGTGGAAGAATATCGTGGGACTGAAGGGGTAAGGAGTTTCCTTGAAGCCAAGGATTATCGGGATATTCCACTCCATCATTTTCTGTCTAAGTGAAAGGAAGTACTAAAATGATAATCTTACGCATTAGAACTATTGATCCTATTCGAGTGACCAGGAAGTACGAATCCAAAAGGGCGCGGCTCCTGGCTGTCACCAGTGAAGATCAGACCTACTCTATGTTATACGCAATGGATGAATATGAAGAAATAGATTAAATATTTACTGTCCAGTCAGGACAGTTTTTTTATTGTATAGCAGGATTATTAATGATTAGGGGGAATACACTAATAGTTATACTTTTTTGGGAGGGGAATTCTATTGGTAAACACATTAAGGAGGGGAAAGGGTTTGAAATTAAAGGGTAAGAAAAAGACAGCATTAGTTTTATGTGTATTAATGATGTTCACCCTGCTGGCAGGTTGCAGCAAGGGTACCACAACAGACAAAACAGCCAACAAAAGTGACACTATAAAATTAGGTTTTTTAGGTGCTAAAACGGGATCAGTTGCTAACTATGGAATTCCCGGTGAGAAGGGAATGAAAATGGCTATAGACGAGCTGAATGCCAAAGGCGGAATTCTGGGTAAGCAAGTTGAAGGAATTTATGATGATAATAAGGGCGAGAGCAGTGAGATAGGCAATATCGCTTCCAAGTACATAACCAAAGACAAGGTTGTTGCCATGGTAGGTGACCCGTGCACCGGTTTGACCAAAGTGGCTGCTGATATTGCTCAGAGGAACAAAGTAGTCATTTTCTCGGCTGGCGCTACCGGAGCGGGAGTAGTTGAAATCGGCGACTATGTATTCAGAAATACCCTGCTGGATTCGGTTGCAGCACCGGCCGTAGTTGATTGGATGATTAACAAAAAAGGCTGGAAGAACCTGGCTGTTATTACTTCTGCCAACAATGGTTACAGCACGGCTCTTACCCCCATATTCAAAGAAGCTATAACTGCAAAAGGCGGTAAGATTGTTTTAGAGGATAATATTAATGATGGTGAAACTGATTTTACAGCTCAGGTAACCAAACTGAAAAATGCCAAAGCAGATGCCCTGGTATTTACAGGATATTATACAGAAGCTGCCCTTATAATGAATGAAGCTAAAAAGAAAAACCTGGATATCGTTCTGGTTGGCGGCGATGGTCTCTACGGACAGGATTTGGTGAAATTAGGCGGAGCTGCGGTACAGGAAAAGGTTATTTTCTACGCAGGGTTCTCAACAGATCAACCCAGTCCCGAAACTGCCAAATTCCTGGAAGCCTATCGGGCCAAATACAATGAAGACCCTGATATGTTCTCAGCTCAGTATTATGATGCAGTTATGATTCTGGCCAAAGCAATGGAAACGGCCAAGAGTGCTGATCCTTCCGTATTTAAGAATGAACTTGCCAAGCTGAAGGATTATCCGGGTGTATCTGGTGTAACTACCTTCGGCCCAAACCGTGAACCTATCAAGAGCCCGGTTTGCCTGCTTACAGTGAAAGGTGATAAATTCCCGGCTCTTCTGGAAAAAATACCCGTACAAGCAAAATAAGCTTAAAACTAAACACAAATTCCTGCTTTGGCCCGTCCTTTCAAAGGTCGGGCCATTGTCGGGATTATATACACTTTAGCAGCAGAAATAAGTTAGTCTGTGTTAAACTGTATATACTCTATTCGTAACAGGAGGCAGTTTATGTTCTGGGAACAACTAATTAACGGGCTAACTCTGGGCAGCAGTTATGCCCTGATAGCTCTGGGTTATACCATGGTGTATGGTATTGTACAGCTGATTAATTTTGCCCATGGGGAAATTTATATGTTTGGAGCCTTCGTAGGGCTTTATCTGGTAATGTCTGGAATGAATATCTTTGTTGCCCTGCTGGGGGCTATGGTCTTTTGCATGCTTCTGGGTATGCTGGTGGAAAGAGTAGCATATCGGCCTTTACGAGGTAAATCCTCCCGCCTGTCCGCATTAATAAGTGCCATAGGCGTGTCTATCTTTCTTTCCACTTTAATGGCTTTGTATCGCGGTACTAATACTACCCGTTACCCGGAGATACTGGGAAACAGCTCGTACAACCTGGGTTCAATTCAAATATCTTCTCTGCAGATAATTATCCTTTTAGTTTCGGCATTTCTCATGGTTGGTTTGCAGGTCATGATACAGAAAACCCGTATCGGTAAGGCAATGCGGGCCTGCTCACAGGATCTCGAGGCGTCTTCATTAATGGGCATAAATGTAAATAGGGTCATCTCAGCCACTTTCGCCATAGGGTCAGCTCTGGCTGCTGCCGGCGGAGTAATGGTAGGCATTTATTATAATGCTGTTTGGCCGTACATGGGTATGATGGCAGGTATGAAGGCTTTTTCTGCAGCTGTCCTCGGAGGCATAGGCTCAGTGCCGGGGGCTATGATAGGGGGATTGAGCCTGGGGGTAATGGAGATTATGGGAGTTGCCTATCTCTCTTCTTCATACAAAGACGCCATTGCATTTGCTATACTTATCCTGGTACTTATTATAAGACCCCAGGGATTAATGGGTCAGAAGATATCTAAAAAAGTGTAGGTGAACTAAATTGGAAGCATTTTTAGCGCAGAATATCGACGCTTACTATTTGCGCATAATGATTTTTATTGGAATAAACATAATCCTGGCTCTGGGACTTAATATAATTACCGGTGTAACCGGGCAATTATCAATGGGACATGCAGGTTTTATGAGCTTGGGAGCATATACCTCAGCGATTCTGTCAATGCATTTTGCTACCCCTTTCTTCCTGGCAGTGATAGGTGGGGCATTGCTGGCAGCTTTGTTTGGATTTTTGATCGGCATTCCCACTCTTCGTCTGGACGGCGATTACCTGGCTATGGTAACCATTGGGTTTGCCGAAATTATCAGGGTCTTTTTCCTTAACTTCGAACCGGGAGGAAAGGCAGTAGGATTATCAGGTATACCGCAGGATACTACCTTTACCATTGTCTGGCTTATCGTTATTGTGGTCATTATTTTAAACAGCAAGCTTTTTAAATCACGAGTAGGCAGATCGCTGTATGCTATCAGGGAAAATGAAATAGCAGCCGAGTCATGTGGAATTAACACTACTCGCATGAAAGTTTTAGCCTTTACGGTAGGTTCTCTTCTGGGCGGACTTGGAGGAGGCCTCTATGCGCATTATATGTACTACATAAATCCCCAGGATTTTGGATTTATGAAGTCTATTGAAATATTAAATATGGTCGTTCTAGGCGGGATGGGCAGTATACCCGGTACTATTCTGGGTGTGGTGATACTCACTATAGCTCCAGAGATGCTGCGGGTTGTAGCCGAATATCGACTCCTATTTTACGGAGCCCTGCTGGTAATTCTGATGATATTCCGCCCCAATGGGCTTTTAGGTGATGTACGTATTTACGACCTAAAGAAAAGGTGGGGCAAAAAAGAGGTGAAACCATGGTAATCTTAGAAATGGAGAAGATTAGCCAGGAGTTTGGCGGTTTAAGGGCTGTCGATGGAGTAAATCTGTGTATAAACGAAAAAGAGATTTTTGGCATTATTGGTCCCAACGGTGCCGGCAAGACTACTCTGTTTAATATTATTACTGGGATTTATGTTCCTATCGAGGGCAATCTTATTTTCAAAGGTCAAATCGTAAATCGAACCGCTCCTCATGATATTGCCCGGCTGGGTATAGGGAGAACCTTTCAGAACATCCGGCTATTTGATAAACTTTCGGTCCTGGACAATGTTCGGGTGGGTTGCCATGGTGTGACCAACAGCGGGTTTTGGAGCGGGATGCTGGGGCTTCCGTCCAGCCGTAAAGAAGAAAAGCTGATTATAGCTCGTTCAAATGAATTGCTTGAAATGGTAGGGCTCTATGATAAGCGTTACGAATACGCGGATAATCTTGCATATGGCGAACAGCGGCGCCTTGAAATTGCCCGGGCCCTAGCCTTAAAACCGTCGCTACTGCTCCTTGATGAACCGGGTGCAGGTATGAATTCCATAGAAAAAGGGGAGCTGATGGGATTAATTAGGCAGATTCGTGATGAGCATAATATAACCATTCTATTGGTTGAGCATGATATGAATCTTGTAATGAATATATGTGAGCGTATTGCGGTACTGGACTATGGCCGCAAGATTGCTGAGGGAACTCCTTCTGAAATTAAGAACGATGACAGGGTAATCCAGTCCTACCTTGGGGTTGGGGCATGAGCCGTACCCCGATATACCTCGTGATTGCCCTTTCTATCCTCTGTATGTCAACTTCATCAATTATTATCAGGTATTGCACGGCTCCGGCTTTGATAATATCTTTCTACCGGGTGGTATTCACCTCTGCCATAGCAGCTTCCCTGGGCAGCAAGGAGCATACTGGGATTAGGCAGCTTTCTCGCCGTGACTTTTTCTATATTTTAGGATCAGGAGTATTTCTCGCCCTTCACCTGGGATTTTGGATTACCTCCCTTAGCTATACCAGCATATCGAGTTCGGTACTATTTACTAACCTGCAGGTAATATTTGTACTCATATTTTCCGCGTTATTATTAAAGGAAAAAGTAAACGGCTGGGTTACGGGCGGCATAGTGACTGCTTTGCTGGGCAGCCTTTTAATTGTTCAGGGTGACCTGCAATCAGGAAAATTTTTGGGAGATATGCTTGCCTTACTAAGCGGGCTTTTTGTAGCTTTTTATTTTTTAATTGGAAGAAGTGTCCGGGCTCGGGTGGATGTTTGGACATATACCTATCTTGCGGCAGGTGCTGCTGCGGTTGTTCTGCTGGTGGCCTGTCAGGCTGCAGGATTTAAATTTTCTGGCTACCCGCGTCTGGATTGGTTCTTGTTTTTATTACAGGCGGCAGGGCCAGGTATAGTTGGACATGCTTCACTTAATTGGGTACTAAAATATGTTAAGGCTCCGATAGTATCAGTTTCTGTGCTGGGGGAATCGGTTGGGGCCAGCTTACTGGCCTATCTTGTTTTTAAAGAAGCCCTGGTCTGGTATCAAATTGTAGGCGGTTTGTTTATTCTTTCCGGGATATATATAGCCGCCACCCGCGAATAAGGAAAACAAGGGAAACAAGGGGACGGTTCTCCTGTTTTCCTTCCCATTAGGGAAACAGGAGAACCGTCCCCTTGTTTCTTTCTGTTGTTTCTTCTTGTTTCTGTCTTTATTTATATAACTGAGTCCACATGGTGTTAGGGTAGTAGTGTTCCACGATAGCCTTCGCAGACTTACCTTCCTGGGCCATGGTATATGCTCCCCACTGTTCCATGCCTGAGCCGTGTCCCCAGCCTGACCCCTTAAATACCACATTATTTCCTTCTACGCCTATACTGGTGAAATAGGTGGAATATAGTTTGTCAAAACCAACCTTCTGCCGTAAATCGACACCGGCAATCGAAGCGGAACCGGCGGTAACAGTCAAAGCGCGGCCGGAGGGTCCTTTTTTCCCAACTTTAATATCACTTAAATTACCGGCTTTGGGTCCCATTATATTTTTAATGGTCGATTTGGGAACCTTTACTGTCCAGGCCCGGTATTTTTCAGGAGCGTTTTTCAACCCGTTAGTCTTAACTGGTACTAGATAAGAAGCTTTTTCTTTCAGCTTGGGAAAGGCTTCCTCTATGCTGGCGGTCATCGACGGGGATACAGAGTGAAACTCAGCGTAGACGAATTTACCGTTATAGGTTAGAATCTGTCCTCTGGTTTCCTCTACTGCCTTGGCTATTTCAGGAGTAATCTGCTTGTTATCGTAAGCTTGGAATTCAGTATGATCGTCACTTGCGTCAGTTCCACGCTTACCCGCACCATGCTCATAATTGATCAAGGCCAGGGTCATGGTTCTAGCGACGATAGCCTGTGCTTTCAGAGCTTCCATGGGGAATTTTGGCCCGATTTCAGCAGCTATTACCCCTTTTAGGTATTCTTCCAATTTAAGCGTCTCTTTTTTACCGGTAGCACTGCGGTAAAGGGTAATTGTAGGCTCCGCTTTATATTTGGCGACTTCAGGAGCCAATGGAACCTGGGCTTTCTGCTGGGGAGTAGGAACGGGAGTGCCTGGCTTCTTAGCAACATTCTGACATCCTGCCACCAATGATAAGGATAAGATCAAAGTGAACAGGAGTAATAAGGGCCTGGTTGATAGGATTTTCCTCAAGTACATCTCTCCTTTGTTGTATTTTCAAGTCGTTTTAGTCTTTGCATAAGATCAAATTGTTATAACTGGCAAACTCAGGTATAATTTGGGCGAAGAAGAAACGATAGACGCGGACAAACGCTGACTCTTATGATGAACGCTGAAGAAAAATAAAATCAGAGGATAAATATAATTCTGTGACTTTATATGGAGGTTTTAAGTATGCATATTGTCCTGGTAGAGCCTGAAATACCACAGAATACAGGTAACATTGCCCGTACCTGCGCATTAACAGGGAGTACTCTGCATCTGATCAAACCATTGGGATTTTCGGTGGAGGATCGTTACCTGAAAAGAGCAGGACTGGATTATTGGGATAAAGTAGAAGTGAGAATATGGGATTGTTTCGAGGAGTTAGCTGAAGAATATAAGGGAAAAAAGTTCTATCTGGCTACCACTCACGCTGCCCGGAGTTATCACGAATACAATTATAAGCAGGATGACCTGTTCGTATTTGGGAGGGAAACAAGTGGCCTGCCGGCAAAGATATTAGAAGCTTATCCGGATACGCAGATACGTATCCCAATGGTTGATATTGGGCGCTCTTTGAACCTTGCGAATTCGGCAGCCATAATTATTTTTGAAGCCCTGCGGCAGAATAACTTTCCAGGATTAAAATAAAAAAACTCCCGAAGGAGTTTTTTTAAAGCAATATGAGAACTTTCATGCGGCTATTCTTCGTTTGACACTGGAGCCTCTACCGGGCATATATCGGCACAAGAACCACAATCAGTACAAAGTTCGGGATTGATTACGTATTTGTCGTCACCTTCCGAAATTGCGTCTACCGGGCATTCTTCCTGGCAAAGTCCGCATGCAATGCATTCATCTGATATTACATAGGCCATATTGTTCGCCTCCTTTACTACTAGAAATCAATAATAGCATTATAGATAACCGACATTTTTTTGTCAATTTGCTGGGACAAAATAATATTGGTAAATGATTCATAATTTTGCATTGCAAAATCTAGCTGGGCTGGTTTAAGGTATTATAAGAACTTTATAAAATAGGGGATACGTAACATGCGTTGTATTATTTTAGCTAACGGGGAATATGGCGAGATAGAAGTCTACCGAAATATATTTCGGGATGGCGATAAAATATTGTGTGCGGATGGTGGAGCGAATTATGCCTATGAGCTGGGACTAACACCTGATTATATAATTGGTGATCTGGATTCCATTCTGCCTGAGGTGCAAGATTTTTATGAGACCAGGAGCGTACCGTTTGAAAAATTTCCCCCGCGTAAGGATTTTACAGATATCCAGTTGTGTCTGAATACTGCCTGTGAATGGGGGACTTCCGAAATAGTAATGCTGGGAACGCTGGGAAAACGGCTTGATCATACGCTCGCGAACCTGTACTCAGGAATCGATTTGGTTAGAAAGGGTGTAAAGATAAGTCATTTTACTCCCGAATGCTGGGTTTACATAGTAAACCGCGAAATTGAGATCAAAGGCTCCGCAGGAGATATCGTTTCGGTTCTCGCTCTCACAGATGAAGCCTGCGGTGTAAGCGAGGTTGGTTTTGAATATACCCCGGCAAGCCCGTCGTTTGAGAATAGTAAACCCTATGCTGTTTCCAATGTATTGGCGGGGGTACGGGGTATAATTGGAGTTCAGGAAGGGATTCTGGCTGTTTTTCACTATTTTTAGCAGACAAAAATTCCTGTTTCTAACATAGCTTTTTTCGGTACTATGTTATATTCTGTGCAAATGGGAAAAATAATCTCATCAAACTAGAACATTTTCTAATTTATTTGCTATGCTTAATGGTATCTGAGTAAGGTTTGAAAATTTCGCGAAAAAAGGAGGAGAAAGATTTGGACTTAGGTATATTATCCGGGGTATTCGCCAGTCCCTGGAACATTTTTCGCAGCCTCCTTGATATAGCTATAGTAGCTTATATATTTTATCGTATACTGGGCCTCATAAAAGGGACACGAGCTGAACAACTCCTCAAGGGCTTATTTATTCTGCTGATTTTTTCGGTTGTAGTAAGCTACTTACAGCTGGATATGGTCACCTGGATACTTGAAAAGCTGTGGATTATCTTTGCTATTACCCTGCCTATTGTCTTCCAGCCTGAACTTAGGCGCATTTTAGAACAGCTGGGAAGAGGCAAGTTTTTTGTAAGTTCCAGTTCCGTAGACAAAATGGATATCTATCATGTTGTCATAAACGAGATAGCTAATGCAGTAAAGGTCTTAGCACACAATCGGACTGGAGCGCTGATCGTTTTAGCACGCGAGACCGGCATTGAAGAATATCTTGACAGCGGTACCAGAATGGATTCCCTGGTTTCTGCCGGACTTTTGATAAATATATTTGTTCCGAATACCCCCCTGCATGACGGAGCAGTTGTAATAAAAGAAGGTCGTATCCAAAACGCGGCCTGTTTCCTGCCCTTGAGCAGCAATCCAGCTATTGACGGACAATTGGGTACCCGGCACCGGGCTGGTCTGGGAATTTCCGAAGTATCAGACGCTCTTTCGGTTATAGTTTCCGAGGAGACCGGTGGAATATCTGTGGCCAGGGAAGGGAGATTAACCCGTTATTTGGATGAACATAGCTTAAAAGATATACTGGAACAAGAGTTAATAGTTGAAATGAGTCGGGACAGCTTCTGGAGGAGGTGGGCGACTGATGGTCGACAATAATCAGAGAAGAAAAAAGATCTGGCTTAGGATTGCTTCGGTGATTATGTCTGTTCTGCTATGGTTCTACGTGGTAAACCAAGGAAATGTAGCAACGGGCGGCAATCTGATGGAAGTAGAATTGAAATATTATAATGTGCCTGCAGACCTTAATGTTACTGGTCCCGAAAAGGTATCCGTAAAACTGTGGGGGTCATTTCATGGGACCGCTAATATTGTAGCTTATGTAGACCTGAATGGACTGGGCAAAGGCACATATCAAGTTCCCGTTAAGCTTGAAACAGTTCAGGGGGCTATGTTTACTTCGGTGCAGCCGAATAAAGTCGAGGTAAAATTGGAAGCACTCAGTGAACGGGTCATTCAGGTAAAACATGAGGTAAAGCAGAATCCGCAGACAGGCTACCAAGTATCCGAAGTTCTGCTTTCTCCCGATCGTTGTATGATTAAGGGTGATGTGGATGCAGTAGGGAAAGTAGCTGTAGTGGTTGCGCCTATAAATCTGGGCACCGTAAAAGATATTGCTTCAGTTAAGGCGAAACTTCAAGCCCGCGATGCGAAGGGCAAAGTCATCACTGAAGGTATACAAATTCTACCCGCTGCGATAGACGTATATGTAGTGGTCGAGAAAAAACAGATAACCAAAAAAGTTAATGTTAAATCTCAGTTTACAGGTCAACTCCCTGAAGGGTACAGTATGGGAGAAGTGAAGAGTGATCCTGCCCAGGTTACGATTCTGGGGGAACAAACGCGGCTGGAAAGCCTCAGCGAAATATTAACCAAGCCCATAGATATAACCGGCAAAAAAGAAGATTTTGCCCAGATAGTGGAAATGGTTCAGCCAGAAGGAGTTACCGTATTACCTTCTAAGATAACCCTGCAAGTAAAAATTATAAAAGCTGACGCTAATGAGGTTCAACGATGAAAGTTCGGGTACGCGGTTTGCGATTAAGTCTTGACCAATCCGAAAATGATTTAATACAGCTGGCTGCCCGGAGATTGGGCTTAAATAAGCAGAAAATAACCGGGCTAAGAATGGTCAAGAAAGCAATTGATGCGCGCCGTGCTACGGTCTGCTTTACATGTACTGTAGATGTCGAGCTGGCCGAATCGGTGACAATATCCGCCGAAGTGCTGGAAGCACCTGATCTAACTTTGGTAGAAGATAAAAACGTCCCTGTACCTGTACCTGGCGACTGCAATCTTGCCCATGCTCCACTGATTATCGGATCAGGTCCTGCAGGTCTATTTTGTGCCCTGTCTCTGGCGCGGAGCGGTTACCGACCGGTGGTTATTGAACAGGGTCAGGATATGGATAGGCGGATTCAGGGGGTTAACCAATTCTGGAAATCAGGAATACTGGATGAGAGAACCAATGTCCAATTCGGAGAGGGTGGCGCCGGAACATTTTCGGATGGAAAATTAACTACCCGTATAGGCGATTTCAGAGTAGACTATGTATTGAAGACCTTCGTGGAATATGGAGCCGATGAAGAAATACTTTACATAAAGAAACCTCATGTTGGCACTGATGTAATTCGTGCTGTCGTGAAGAATATACGCCAGGAGATCATCCGGCTGGGGGGCGAGTTTTACTTTGAAGCTTGCCTGACAGATATAAATGTTAACAAAGGGTTGCTGCAAAGCATAATAATAAATAGTGATGAGGAACTGCCGTGTTCAGTGCTGGTTCTGGCCACTGGCAATAGTTCCCGTGATGTTTACCGCATGCTGTACCGCAGAGGGATAAAGATTACTCCCAAGTCTTTTGCAATCGGGGTGCGTATTGAACATCCTCAACCAGTGATAGATAAGATGCAGTATGGCAATTTTGCCGGTCATCCTCGACTTCCGGCGGCTGATTACCATTTTACCTATCAGGATCGCAGTACAGGCAGATCACTTTATACATTCTGCATGTGTCCCGGAGGTTATGTCATAGGAGCTTCTTCGGTATCGAGGAAACTGGTTACCAATGGCATGAGCTATTTCAAGCGGGACAGCGGTACCGCCAATAGTGCTCTGGTAGTCACCGTATCCCCGCAAGATTGGGAGCATGATGCTTTGGGCGGGATTAAAATGCAGGAAGAATTGGAAGAGCGAGCCTTTATTCTGGGAGGAGAAAACTATCGAGCACCAGCTCAGTACTTGCATGACTTCTTAGAAAATAGGCCTACTGTTTCCCTGGATGGATCTATTGCCAGTTATACTCCCGGTGTAACCCCTGCCAACCTGTGGAACTTGTTGCCTCAAGAGATAGCCGAGGTAATGAAAAGAGGGATAAAATCCTGGAGCAATCGTGCAGATGGCTTCATGGATACCAGGGCAGTTATGACCGGAATAGAGACCCGTACCTCATCGCCCTTGCGAATAGAACGAGATACGAGTCTTTGCTCGATTAATATCCCCGGCCTGTACCCCTGTGGTGAAGGGGCAGGTTATGCAGGGGGTATCGTAAGTGCTGCAGTAGATGGTTTGAAAGTAGCTGAGAATATTATTTCCTATTATCGGGGGCCGATTACCCAGACAAAAATTAAAAAGAGCCGAGTGGTCAAGGGTAGTGCCCTGGAAAATTAACTATTGGAGGTAAGTAAAGTGGGAATGTTTGGTACAGATGGCGTTAGAGGTATAGCAAATGTGGAACTTACGCCGGAATTAGCATTTAACCTGGGCAGAGCAGGCAGTTATGTTCTGGCCATGCAGGATACTACAGCAAGGCCGCGCATAATGGTTGGTAAAGATACCAGAGTATCTGGTGATATGTTGGAAGCAGCACTTGTGGCCGGAATATGTTCAACCGGTGCAGATGTTTTAACAGTGGGGGTAATACCAACTCCGGCCGTAGCCTACTTAACTGAAAAATACAATACCTCCTGCGGAATAGTTATATCCGCTTCCCATAACCCGGTGGAGGACAATGGAATCAAATTCTTCGGCCCTAATGGGTATAAACTGCCTGATGAAATAGAAGCCGAGATAGAAAAACTGCTTATAAAAGGCACTAAAGATCTGAGCCGACCCCGGGGAGAAGAAGTTGGCAGGGTCTATGACGTGGAAGAGGCATTAAACCGTTATATTGATTATCTTGTCTCCTGCTATACAGTTCCGGAAAAGCTTAATGATATATCTATAGTAGTAGACTGCGCCAATGGAGCAGCTTATAAGGCTGGACCCAGACTGTGGAGCCGTCTCGGGGCACGGGTTATTGCTATTAATAATACACCTAATGGCTTTAATATAAATGATCGCTGTGGTTCTACCTATACCGAAGGATTAAGAAGAGCGGTAGTACATTTTAAAGCCGACGTAGGCATCGCCTATGACGGTGATGCTGACCGTTGTATCGTTATTGATGAATGCGGCAATGAAACTGATGGTGATCATCTCATGGTAGTCTGTGCTCTGGATATGCAGCGCCGGGGAAAACTTAATCCTTCTTCAGTTGTTGCCACAGTTATGAGCAATATCGGTCTGGACATTGCCCTAAGAAGAGAAAATGTGCATGTGGAAAGCTGCAAAGTGGGCGATCGTTATGTACTGGAGAAAATGAAAGAAACCGGAGCTGTCCTGGGCGGGGAGCAGTCCGGTCACATTATATTTTTAGAACATGCCACCACCGGTGATGGACTTCTGACCTCCTTAAAACTGGTGGAAGTTATGAAGCGAACAGGTTTGCCCCTATCCCAACTGGCCCGTGAGATGGAAAAACAGCCCCAGCTCCTGGTGAATATCCGGCTGGAAGATAAAGATACTATTCTTTCTCACGAATTGGTTACCGCAGCTATGAGCAATGCGGAGGCAAAACTCGGAGAAATGGGCAAACTGGTGGTTAGGCCTTCAGGAACCGAGCCTCTGGTTAGAATTATGGCACAGGGGCCGGAGCAGTATTTACTCGAGGAGGTGATAGCCGAAATTAGCAAAGCAATTGTATTGGCCCAGAAGAGTTAAGCGCCTGACCCGGGAAACCTATAGGTTCCGGGTGACGAGGAGGGGGTTTATCGATACGTCGGCGGGTGCCCCCCGGTGTTCTACCATCGTTAGTATAGCTACAAAAGTGAATAGCAATATACGCCATAAAAGGCTATGCAGGTAGAATGATTATATTTGTAATTATAAAGCGAACCGCCATTTTATAAACTAAAACTAATGGGGGAATAAACTTATGTGTGGAATTATGGGATATATCGGAAGCAGTAATGCAGTTCCGGTAATTATAGACGGACTTAGCAAGCTCGAATATCGCGGCTATGACTCAGCCGGGATTGCTATATTTAAAGATGGAAAACTGAATATTACCAAAAAGAAGGGCCGTTTAGTTGAGATGGTCGAGGCCCTGGGGGAATATCCAACCGCTAGCCTGGGTATCGGGCATACCCGTTGGGCAACCCATGGCGTACCCAGCGATGCTAATGCTCATCCCCATGCTGATTGCAGCGGGCGCATTGCTCTGGTGCATAACGGGATAATAGAAAACTATGCCAGCCTGCGCAAAGAACTAATGTTGGAAGGTCATGACTTTATATCTGAAACGGATACAGAAGTAATGACTCACCTTATAGAGAAATATTACCAGGGCTCCCTGGAAGAGGCCGTGCGTAAGGCATTAACCTGCGTACATGGGTCATACGCCATAGCGGTGGTTAGTGCTGATGAACCTGATCGCATTATTGCAGCCAAGAAAGACAGCCCGCTGATCGTAGGCCTGGGTGAAGGCGAGAATTATCTGGCTTCAGATATTCCAGCCATATTGGGGAGAACCAGTAAGGTTTACATCCTGGAAGATCAGGAATTTATAGTACTTAAAAAAGACTCCGTAACCATTACCGACTTTGACGGAAAACCGGTCAGCAAAGAAGTATTTAATGTTACCTGGGATCCCATTGCAGCAGAAAAGGGCGGCTTTGAACACTTTATGCTTAAAGAGATCCATGAACAGCCTAACGCACTGAAAGAGACATTACGGGGCAACATTAAAAACAATATGGTTGACCTCAGTGAATTAGGAATAGATGATATTTTTGCCGGGGTAGAAAAAATCTATATAGTAGCCTGCGGAACTGCCTATCATGCAGGATTAGTCGGACGCAGTATTCTTGAGAAACTGGCCCATATTACAGTAGAGACTGATATTGCCTCAGAGTTTAGATACCGTGATATTCTCTGGAATCCTCGTTCCGTCATGATAGTCATAAGCCAATCCGGGGAAACTGCCGATACCCTGGCAGTCTTGCGCGAAGCCAAACGTAACGGTATCAAGGTACTGGCAGTAACCAATGTAGTAGGAAGTTCAGCAGCCCGCGAAGCAGACCGGGTTATCTACACACATGCCGGTCCAGAAATCGCAGTAGCTTCTACCAAGGCTTATTCTACTCAGCTTCTTGTCATGTATCTCCTGGGCTTGCACCTATCCAGGGTTAAAGGAATCTGCGGCGAACCAGAACTGGCTGAACTTGCTGAGGGAATCAGTAATATAGATAAACTGGTAGAACAGGTACTGACTCAGCAGGACAAAATAATGAATCTGGCTGAAAAATATCAGAAAGTACAGGATACATTCTTCCTGGGACGCGGCTTGGATTATGCAGTAGCCATGGAGGGAGCCTTAAAACTAAAAGAAATATCCTACGTTCATGCTGAGGCTTATGCGGCCGGAGAACTAAAACACGGCCCTCTGGCACTAATAGATGAGGGTGTCCCGGTTCTCGCTCTGATTACTCAGGATAACCTGGTTGAAAAAACCATGTCCAATATAAAAGAAGTAAAGGCCCGCGGAGCAGTAGTAGTGGCAATCTGCAAAGAAAACCTGCAGGAAGCCTGCCAGGAGTGCGATGAACAAATCCTGCTGCCAAATTTAAACCAGCTTCTGACTCCGATGGTATCAGTCGTACCCCTGCAGATATTCTCGTACTACATGGCCATCTTTAGAGGAGCCGATGTAGATAAGCCGCGGAATCTGGCCAAGAGTGTAACGGTGGAGTAATTTAATTTGATAAACTTAATGATAAAACAAAATTAAGTTGGTAACTGAAAAATTATGATGGTAACTGGAGTAATTCAGTTGGTAACTACAATTCTTAGATCTAATTCTTTTCTTGTGATTTTCAGAAAGTATTGAGAACTGTTCATAATGGTTTGAGAATATTTTCAGCAAAGTTTTAGAATATCTGCATAAGTAAATATAATAAGTGTCATATGATAATAAAGTCGGTAATTAGTTAATAATATTGGTAACTAGTTTTCATATGTTGGAGTGTATATAAAGTTCTAATAATCTAATGTTGTTTTTGATGACCCCTCTTATTATGCTTGGGAGGGGTTATTTCATTTTAGATAAAGGTGTCGGCTGTAACTGTGAAGTTGTTAATATGTTTCCCCAGACCGAGCACGTTGAGACAGTGGTAAGGGATATATCGGGGGTAAAGGGCGGATATTAGTACATTTGTAATGCTAAGAATTATGTTTCCGCAGACGGGGAAAAGGGTTGGGGTTGTGTGTTGGGGATATGAAGATTATGCTTATATTGCTCTTACCACGGCACGTTGAAGCGATAATTCTGATGACGAATTGTGGTTTAAAGGGTAAATGAGGCATGTCAACCACTATATGCAGTGGTTTTGAAGCAAAAAATGAGCAAAAATCGGGCTAAAGATTGCATTTTTTGACCCGTTTTTTTGGCCTTTTTTATAGATGACATTCGTTATTTTTAAGCTGGTACCTTAAAAGTTGAGTGAGTCGTACCAGATTCAGTTTCTATTTTATAAAATGAACAGAAAAGAAAAGAGCCACTGTGTAACTGTCCTAGACGCACCATTGACTTACAGTAAAGAAGCACATATAACCTGAGTTTTGCAGTAACAACATGTTAAAAAGCTCTGCCAGTACCGCATTTATGCGGACTGCAGAGCTTTACTTTTAGGTATATTAGTGTTGTATATTCAGATCTTATTTATGGTATTGCAAAATTT
>Ga0209639_1001008_pt1 | contig 32271 bp, 22 predicted proteins | sample EPASupsiteHSE605_FD_187268 | JGI IMG/M metagenome (GOLD analysis project Ga0209639, IMG submission 187268) | Bioremediated contaminated groundwater from EPA Superfund site, New Mexico - Sample HSE6-05 (SPAdes) (version 2) | ecosystem: Environmental > Aquatic > Deep subsurface > Groundwater >... | reverse complement strand
GGATAAAGTCAAATTCCCAGTGTCAATAATGATTTGGGGTTGTATTGGATACAATTATAAATCTAATATTATTCAAATAGAAGGATCTTTGGATTCCGAAAAATACATTCAAATGCTCGATGACCATAATAAGACCTTCCTTAATCAAAATTTTCATTTTTTCACGACAACATCCGAATTAATCTCATTTTCATTCAACCACAATACAAGAACATGCTTAGAATGACCATTTACTCATGGTTTTTCTCATGATATCATTAGAATTATCACTAGATATACGAAGGCAAAAGAGAATACTACACTGATCTCTTTCTTATTAGCCATTTGATTAGGAATTATTAATTCAGCATAAGGTTTATTAATAGTCTCTTTTGGAGTTTCTCTTATTGTTTGATCTACTGTTCCCTCATATGTATTTCTAAATAAAAAGAATTGAATCCAGATACAGTATGAGAGCAATAGCATACATATAGATACTCCACTCGATTCTCCAAAGAAACCTTGAAGCCAATCAAAATGATCATCATAATCAGCTCCACTACGAGCAGCTATTGGCACATATTATTCTGAGATATGAATTAGTTGATTGAAAAAAAATAGCTCCTCCATGACCAGAAAGATATTGGAATATTATTTATTTATGGATGAGCACTGTTTATGGGATTGCCAAATTTCAGAGTAAAAATGATCACAAAAATTGAAATCCTTAAGAATTGTTCAGAAAATTGGCAGAGGATTTTATATTTCCAGTTTTCCAGAAAATCTTCCAATTTGTGGAATTTTAAATCATAATGGAAAACATCAAAGATATCTTTATAACGATTGTTCATAATGGAAAGAAATATGAAAACGTACAATATAGAGATCTTGCTGGGTGTTGTTTCTCTTTGAACAAGTTTTTATCTGCGAAAGATCTTTTATCTGACCCTCGAATAATAAACATAGTTGACGATTTTCTTGAAAAGGAATTCGATAGCTTTATTAGGTTTATTATAGGCCAAGAGATTCACATTGATGATGTGACTGATGGCTTAATTGAGATTTTGAAACAGTGGGGATGCCACCTTGTAATTAAAAGTTTTCAGGATAAGTTGGATAAGAAGAATTCTAATAAAATGAAAAGGTTTATTGACATTGAAAAGTCCAAAGAACTAAATATTAATGATATTCCTCTGAAATGGGATTTTTCTGCTTTCTCCTATATCTTAAAGAACAGAATAATGAAAAAGGAGACTTTTTGGGATGCATTTTTAGAAATGTACAAGAAAAATGGCAAGATTGTGGTTTCGTATTTGGATTACGTTGATTCTTCTTTCTTGGATGAATTAATGAATCATGACGTAAAGAATCTTGGAGAATATCCAATGTTAGTAGAATATATTCGGAATTTGCTTCAACAAAATGAGCAAAAATTGAACCGAATAGAACAAGTAGAGAAAAGCAATATGGAATTAAAAGATATTATTCATCAACTGGTAAATGAAGTAAAGGATCTTAAAGAGAAACAGCTTGATAAAAGTGAACAAAATGAACCAAAAATCAAGAATAAAGACCGATTTGCATCAAGTCTTGTACAGAAGATCCAATCTATTGATTTATCATTCCATCATTGAAGAGTGGTACACTTCTTTGCTAGCTCTAAAAACGGGTGACTTGTATTCATTTACTGATAAAAGTGTGCATATAATCAACATATTGCATAGTGATCTTCTTCAGATGTTGAATAAATCTCCCCATTAAAAGACAATGATAATATTGTAGAATTAATAATTTCTGCTGAAAACTTTGATCCCAAGGCTGCGATAATAGCCGCTGACGAAACACCCTGTGTTGGGTCGCCGTTATTCTTGATGTAATCTAAAACAGCTGCTTTGGCTCTTTCCGTTGGATCTTGAACTGGCTCTGAATTCGTTTGCTTTGGAATTCCTTGATTGGGAGCTTTATTTGTGTTTGCTGGTTGCACTGGAGCCGATAATTTTTTAGTGTGGGTCAAATGAGCATAAAGAGCTTGAGTTAGATGATAAGAAATCTCATTAACATTTGAAAGCGGACGAATTGCAAAAGAATAAATGGAAGAATGATCACCTGCAATCCTCCCGTATACCATAATATAATTGTCCTTGGAATATGGATTCTGGCTACTTTCATTCACAAATTCTTGAACATTAAACTCGCCAGTTCCGTCAGTAATGGTATAAACAAAATATAATTCATCTGCTACAACTTTGGTAATCCTACCGATAAGAAAAACTTGTTTGGCTAATCGTCCATCAATTAACGAACCAAGGTTGGGATCATGAACAAGATTCTTAATTTGTTTGATAGTAACGGGAAGCATACTATCATCAGTGCGAACAACATACTTTGTCTCATTTGTGGAACCAGCTGTATCTTGTGGATCAAACCCGCCTTCCCCATTCATATTTTTGTATTACGGTTTGTCAGTGAAGTTCCCTCAATAAAACTGGCGGCGGAACAAATTTACTAGTGGATTAAGGCTATAACCATAAAAGCTTGGAGACTGACATTGATCTTTCTCTTGTATAAAACTTCATTGTAAGAATGTTGCTTTGTTGGGATTTGGGCTCCCCGACAACGATATGTATCATAATGGATGATGTTCATTGAGGCAGTGGTCTTGAATGTCACATTCTTTGATTGGCTAATGACACCTATTTGAGAAGAAGGGTGAGAAATAACGGAATCAATCACAACGATAGGTTCTGCTCCTTGTAGTAAAAGATCTTTATTACTTTGGAAAACCGAGTATTGGATTGTTAATGATCCAGATCCGACATGAACCACACTGTTTGCTGCTGGACTATCGTTATCTATGATGTTTGAATACTTAATGGACGTTGGGTATTGGGTACCTGTGATGTATATGCACATATGTGATAATGCTCTATTCGAAAAAAATGTAGAGTGCAATATTTCAAGAAATGGGCATTGGTATAATCTGATTCCGGATTCCTGATAAACACTACACTTAGAAATATTTGTCGATTTGATTGATTGTTTTCCACCCCAGCAGAAGATTGGAAAATATCCTCGAAGCTCAGGTGAACAGCGTGTTACTGAACACATATGGAAAGCATTATTATCGCCTGTGTTAGAATAACAAAAGTGGGTTGTACTTTCAGCACTACAATTATTGGCACAGACTCTATAAAAATAGGCTTGGCCCCCAGGGCATTGAAAATAAACTGCACCACAATGGCTATCACCATAAACATGACACGAATAGAATGTTGTTTCAATAACCGATAAGTTAGCATAATACGTATCAAAAAATATAACACCACCATGTCCAAAAAAACCAGAGGCGCGAGAGAAAACGCAATTTTCCAAATAAATTTCAACTGGACTTCCAACAAATGATCTATCTGGGCCATTTGGATTTAAGCAGCTTTGAAGAGACAGAAGAAGTAGTTGTACCATAAAATATTCTCTTTTTTCTCACAAATTTATTTATTGACTGTGAAAATTGTATTGTTTAATAATATATTCTAGGTTAAAAAAGTGGAAAAATGATCATTCGCATTTTCTGATCCTTTGTTTTAGAAGAAATTTTTTGAATATTGACCTTTTTGTGAGTCCTGCAGCACCTTCCTAATCCATTCAAGGATTAATGATGTTAAGATCAATATTCCAACATTGTTCAATGTTGGAATAAAGAAAAAGAAGGCAATATCATTGTGTAATTTCAATTAATCATTGAAAATGATTAATCTGGTAATAAAATTTGGGGAAGGGGATCTTATGAGTCAATTTTTTATTATTCTCATAATGATATGGATCTGATTCTTATTGCTTTATGGGATTTGAACTTCATTCAATGATTCCGATGTATCTGGGTTATCGGAAAATCGACTCAATATGAGGCTTGTTGAATAGGTTGCGCTAATTAAGAATGAGATGGATAATATAACTTCTCCAATTACAATTGCAGCGGATGTTTGCTCATTTGAATTGTCAGAAATAACTGTTGGAGAAATATCAGGGGTTGCCAAATGGGTTCCTTCATTTGTACTTAAAGGTGTTGAAATAGGACTTCTCACTAATGTGTGTTGGATTGTTTCTTCAATAGAATTCTCAATTGTTTTTTCATTTGTTTTCATGATGGTTTCTTCAAATGTTCTTAATGGTGTTGAAATTGGGCTATTTAATAATGTGTTCTCAATTGTTATTTCATATGTCCTAATTGGTGTTGAAATTGGGCTATTTAATAATGTGTTCTCAATTGTTATTTCATATGTCCTAATTGGTGTTGAAATTGGGCTATTTAATAATGTATTCGAAATTGTTTCTTCGAAAGTATTCTCAATTGTTTTTTCATTTGTCTTCATGATAGTTTCTTCATATGTTCTAAATGGTGTTGAAATGGGGCTATCCAATAATGTATTCGGAATTGTTTCTTCAAAAGTATTCTCAATTGTTATTTCTTTTGTCATGATAAGGGTTTCTGTAATTGTGGGAAGTGGAGAAAATTCAAATGTTCTTATAGGTGTTTGCATCACATATGGAATATCTGCATTACAATAGTGTGAATTGAAGTATCTAATTTGATATGTTTGTCGAATTTCACAGGGACTATTAGTATCTATGGAATTATTATATGTTTTTGTAATTGGTATTACATACCAAAAATTATCACTGTGTGAAATTATGCAATGTGAAACTTCCAGAGATCCAGAATCAATATAGAATAAAGTGTCGTGATTATTATAAAAAATACAATATTGAATTTTGTGGGAATTCCCATCAATAAGGAAAATCCCATATTTCAATGGACTGTTATTGTCAATAATATTGGCATATATTAATGTTCCCTTGTTATAATAATACTTAATACATGTTCCACTTGAAGCTTTGTTGTTGGAGAAAGTACAATGGGAACTTGTGAATGTTTTTGGCATTGAAATCGCCATTCCCGAGTTTTCAAGAGCTTTGTTCAATGAATAGTTGGAGTTATCAATCCTCTGGTTGCCTGAGTCAACATAAATTGGGTCATATCCTGTTGTTAAATAGGAACAATTTGTAACTGATAGATAATCCACCACATTATTTTCACTTGCTCTTAGGTAAGCAAAATGACTAATGGTATTTGCAGTGCATTTGTTTGCGCAAATGAATGTTATAAATGAGCTAATCGAGTCAAAATTGATTGCTCCTCCGAACCCCTGACAAGCACTATTATAGAACATTGTATTTGAAACCTTCATATAATAACTACCCCCCGTAACATGGATTACACCTCCACTTGATCCATAGGTAGAAGTCCTTGTAAAAAAACAAAAAGAAATATCGATATCTGTGCTACTATAAGATCTTCCTACAGTTTCATTCTCTAATTGGCATTCCAAATTCACATTTCTAATCCAAACTCTTTGTAATGAGCAATTTGAATGTTTATATTGAAATATTTTGGTTTTGATACTTCTATGAATATTGGATAAGTATTCCTTAGGAAGATTCATCGATTGGAAAAAACAATATAGAATAGGAATGGTTATCAGAGTTAAGAATTTCACATTTAAACTATGGGGGAAATGGTTGGGAATTTTTTGACTCCAATGATAATAACTTCGCTGTTTGTCCCTTTTTTTCCAAAATTTTATTAAAAAATTGATTAAAACTACTGGAACTCTAAAAATACTATGGGAAACTCCAAATATATAATCAAAACTTGACAAAATAAGAGGAATTCTCAAAAAAATTGGTAAACACTGATATAATAATAAGAAAGGTGTACCTAAAACAATGATTGAATTCCAAAAACAAGAGAAACGAACATTATTTCTATAAAAATGCCCCCAAAGATGTATTTTGATCACTTCAGAACTGAATTCCCAAATTCTAATCTTGATTCTCTGTTTAAATATGGAATTGTGATAACAATGTAATGAATCTCCAATATTATTCGGTGATGAATTGAGATCTTCCATTTTCACAAACATAATGGCTTTCCTTTGAGAACTTTTTTAAGAAATTTTGATGCAAAGTTTGTTTTTGAGAATTGAATTCATTTTTGAAACAATTCATGCGTAAAGAAAATGGTGTTAACAATGAAATGAGTTAATTGGAATTGAGGAATAAGAATGACACGAATGAATAATGGGGATACTCATAATGCTTTGTACAATCAATAATAGCTTATTTGATGAAATTGATTGTTATGCCGATTCAAATCAATAATGATGTGATTGATATGGTTCTTTGTTATAGCCATTTATTATCTTTTCATTTGTGTTAATGACATGAATTAGTTACTTCTGAGAGAATTAGCAGGGTATTAGCTCTTTTTTATATAATCATTGAATGATTTCAAGAATGAAAATGGGGCTGATAAGAATAAAAGAATATATTATTTTGGTCTTTTTTGATTGGAATCCTCTTAAATATTCTGTTTCAAAAAGTCATCTTAACTTTGTTGGAAAATATGAAAATAAAAATTCGGTTAATTTGATTGGTGATATCATTCTCTTCAAAGATGTGAAAGAGACAATGATAATGAAATAACTTTCTCTTTGGTACTTCATTACCTTGTTTAGACCAATTCTGATGGATATACAATGCACTCAAAATCAATCCATCAACTTACATCTTTATCAAGAAACATGATTTCTTCTTAAAAAAAATATCGCTTCTTTTCAAATAGAATTACTCATTATTCAAGATGATGAAGAGATCTTAGAACTCAATAAAAAAATTCTCAGAACTCCAAAATGTTGTTTTTGTATTCAAAAAATCAAAAATATTTATATTTCCCAATCATTTCAATGGAGTTTTGTCATATTATTTCCAATTATCCTTTACTATTGTCGATATTATCTATCAAATAACCATATGAGCTGAGGTCATGTGTCTTCTCATTTGTTTTCTTGATATGCAAGTGATCGAAAAACACATAATCAGAGTGATAACTCAATATACTTGATAATGATTTGAATCAAATCATATTGTAACATATTGATATCAAATACTCATATATTGGTTCTATTATTGTTTTAAAAGCATTTATTCGATATTCCATAGAATTTCGGAATCTCATAGAAAATATATTAAAACCTCAATTGAACAATAGAAACCAAATTTTTATGAAAATGAAAAAATTCCAGGTTGACAATTTTATTATTTTCCAGTGTTAATGGAAGTTGTAACTATAGTTAAAATTACTGTTGTTGAGGAAAAGAAAAGTGAACATGGCGATGAACATGGCGATGAAGGAGGCGGTGTATTTTGTTGCTTATTAGTTCTTTTATTTGTATTTATTTATGGTCCTTTTTGGGCTAATTCTCTATTTAGGGATGAACAAAATTTGAGAGTTTTTGAAGAAGCGATTGGAATGACTGTAAGTTCATTTACTCTGATATATATATGGTTTTTTATCATTTTTCTTATATTTTTAGCAAAATTTATAGATAATTGCATTATTCCATTATGGCTTTACTTCACAGTAATACCGTTTTTCTCTTTCAATGAATTGTATTTCTTAACAGTTCAATTTATAATGACTTTGTTATTACTATTATGTGCCTGTTCTGAGAAAAAAAATATTTTTTATACCACTGCAAAACTTGTTCCATGCTTGACTTTCACCTTTTACTACTGTTTTGAACATATCCAGTATTTATTATACCTAACTCTTTGCAGTTTAAGCGTTCTTTTATGTTTCATTCACACTGAATATGAGGAATATTCTGATTGTTTTTGCTGTTAATGAATTGGGATTCCAAAAAAGCTAGAGGAATACAAAAAGAAATGTGTTTTTATTTTTTATTTCATGATGACAAAAGGTATTTAATATAATAAATATCATCGTAAAACATTTTTGGAGAATTTATAGAGAATAAAACTTCAGTTTTTCCAATTTTATGAAATAAATTAAGATAAAAAGAATATCAATAATAATCAACCAGATTTGCCAAATTCGGAGACTAAATCTAATTCTTTTGGACATATTTCATACATTATAATATTTCGACCTCACATGATTTTTTGACCCGCTCTATCTGTTCACCATAATAAAAAAGAAGTATTTGCTCAATAATCCTTTCTTGGAGTTCAAGAATCAAGGAGAAATGACACAGTTTGCATTCATCCAAATAGACTGATTATCGTTTTCTTCAGAAAACTTTTTTTCTATCTGATCAATTTTAATGTGTCGAGTGAATCTTTGATTGACAAAGCATAGATCTAATTAGTATGCATATCGATATTATAACAATGAATCTAAAAGAATACCTGGCAATGAGATAATGATGAATAAATATTTATCGTTCTGGTCCCTACATCTAATTTTTTCCCATCGCTACAATACTATTACATAGAAATTCGAATTCTATGAGGAAACTTTGCATTGTTTAATATCCATTTTCAATCAAAGAACAGTGTTTCATTAGTAACATTTTGCATTTCTTTTTGAATGGGAAATTTACCCAAAGTAAATGCAACCAAAAGAAGACCTTATTGTTTTATGTAACAAGGAGACAACTTTGTTATTTTCCAAAGCACAAGAGACTGTAATATACAGACCTTCTATTGCGTATGTTTTACAACATGTCAAATCCTTTATATCCGCAATTCAACAATTCAAGCAAAAACCTCTAAGCCAGCTTGAGGAGCGGGCCCTTGAAAGGTTTCATGGTATAACTAGCCATTTTAATACTGTTTTGCCTAACTTATCATCAAATTGGGTTCAGTCAATGCTTAGTTTACCATCCACTCATATGCATGAGTACATCGATAAATACCGGAAGAATTTGATAGAAATATGCAAACAACTGTCATTAGAATCTGATAAAGTTATAACATTTGATACAGCCCAAGATACTGTTAATAAAGTAGCAGATCTTCAGTATCTAAAAACAGCTCTTAGAGAAGTAAGGGAATCAGCAATATCTGTAGCAAATGCAGTTGATATTCAACAGTTAATAGAGTTAAGATTACATTCAATAGCTGAACATTTACCTCAGAAGAAAGGGAGAAACAAAATTGCAGCAATTCCTTCATCTGATAACTTACCCGTTAATCAACTTAGGGAAAAAATGGAAAATGCTCTCGATGCATTTAAATCAATCGATATTTCTGATAATGACCTTAAGATTGAAGACTCTCTTGGATGTGGTGGATTTGGTACAGTATATAAAGCAACAAGATTATCAACGGGAGAGTTACTTGCCGTAAAAGAAGTGAGAAGCGATAAATTAACTATGAGCACATGGGCAAGTCTTTATTCAGAACTTGCAACAATGGCAAAATTGAAGCATAGATATGTATTAGAGTTGGTAGGAGCACACGTAAAAGAACCATATAGGATTATAACTAGATTTTGTCCAGGAAAATCTCTTTTTGATAGATTACACCGAAACAACTCAGAATCTCTGACACCTCAACAACTTACAATGCTTGCATACCAAGTTTCTGAAGGAATGAAGTTTTTACATAAAAACGGGATAGTTCATCGTGACTTAAAAACTATGAATATACTATTGGATGATTGTGATGCTGCAAGGATAGCTGATTTCGGTCTGAGCGGATTGGTGAAAGATAACAAAGAACTAATGGGCGGTGTTGGTACGCCCCACTATACTGCTCCAGAAGTATTAGATAGAAAGAGATATGGACCAAAAGTCGACTCGTATTCTTTTGGGATGATATTATGGGAAATGGCTACAAACCAAATACCTTTTAGGGATAAATCTCATGCAGAAATTATTGAGCATGTTGTTACCCGAGGTTGGAGGCTCAATATTCCAAATAGTGTTCCATCAGGAATGAAGAAGTTAATTAATAGATGCTGGAGCACCAATCCAAATGATAGACCAGATTTCGATGAAATTACAGATCTTTTTAGGAGAGGAAAAGTATTTTTTGAAGGTACACCTCAATTGAAGAACCCAGAAAGCCTCGAAGCTCCTCCAGAGACACCAGCAATTGATATTCCTTATGTAACAGAAGTACTTAAGAATCCATCTGTAAATGTGTTTCCTCAGGTGGCTGACTTTATTGTTTCTAGAATGTCCAAGAAATTGCAGAGTTTTTTGAGAGACTCTAACATTATTTCTTCATACGATAGCAATTCTCAAAACCCTGGGATAGTTTTAGTGATTCTTGGAGAATTACTTCTTGAGGATGAGTTTAAAGATGTTATGGTTTCAACTGCAATTCCTATAATTGAAAATCTCCTTGTTTTTCCTCAAGTAACTGATATTATTTGTATTCTTAGGTTTTTGATTCGGATTCCAATTAATTTGTTCTCAATGATCGAAAGATTTTTGTCACAAATTATCACCAAGATTAATGAGCCCCAAATCGGAGAACTTTTGATTCAACTTTTCTCCAAAATTGATCCCATTATTATCAAGTCATATGGACCGAATATTTTAGAGTACCTGATACCAAAGAATATATCTCTTATTAATGATCAATCAACAGTCGATTCTTTAATTCTAATTGCTCCTCATATAATTAACATTGTTCCAAAGAAAAGTATTTTTATTCCAGTTTTAGAGAAAAAGTTTGTTTTTCCTCCTTCTTTTGCGAAGTTAATTATTGAAAACATTGATTCCGAGTCAATTGTTCCCCTTCTTTGTGCATTATTAGAAGCTGCAAATCAGATAGATTTAGAAGAAGCAATCCCATTGGTTCTTAAGAATACCTCCACTGAGCATTTTATTAGTCTTTCTGAAAAACCAGGTGTTTTCGATAAAGTTAACCAATTGATCATCGATAAAAAGAACACACACTCTGCATATTTATTACTATACCATATGACATCAGTTGAATCTATTCCACCAAAATTGTCAAATCATCCAGTTCTACATTCTCTTTTGACAGCCGAAGGGAATATTGCTCAGCGGTTACAAATATTTACTTCATTGTTTTTGTCAGAGCAATTCCTAGAAGATACCACAATATCGGATGGTGTTTTGAAGCTACTTGTTTCCTCTATGTCTGTTGATAGTCTAACAGTATATGCAATCAGGCTCATCGGATCATTATCAACTCATCAATCAGGATGTAAAATGATTTCCGAAACAGGTATGCTATCTTTGTTTTCTCAGGTATTTTTGTCACCAGTATGTAGTGAACTAGCAACATCAATGACAATTTTAAGAAATCTCGTTAAATTTAAAGAAGATATACCGCAAATATCTTTAATTGTATCCTGCTTAATGCAAGACTTAATGTATGCCATTTCTAATAAGTTTTCTGTACTTCAAACCTTAATTGACATTATCGGATCATTTAGGGATAGCGTTCAAGAACATGACCTTCAAAATGTGGTTCTTCCTTTGGTGTCAACAAGACAAGAGCCAGCAATTGTAGTTTTGGCACTAAGGCTGTTCCAAAAGTGTGATCCATCAAAATTGAGATTGTTTTATCACCAAATAGCAATGAAGATACTTTCCATCCTTAAGTCCGAACAAATGATGTATCCACAAGTTATTGCCGAATGCGCAAGCATGATTTCTGTCCTGTCTCTCCAATTTGACATCAAAAAATTCATAGAACAAACACAACTATTAACCTATATTGATTCTACCCTCGATCAAATCAAAGAATTCAATGAAATCCATCAGAATTTACTTTCAGTGAGGCTATCGATAAGTTATTCCATTTCAAAGAAACCCACTGCCATATAATCAAAATTGTATAATATTCAATCAATTTTATTTTCTACATAAAAAACGAACTAATTATTTTTTAATAACAGAAAATTGTGGGAAATTTTGGGTAAATTGATTAATGAATGCTGAATCATCCGCCATCTCTCGAAGTACTAGTGATCCAACCAACACGCGCTCATCTGTAACCTACAATACTAAGAATGCCCATGGTGTTGAGATTACATTTCCTTTATTTGATACCATGACCCAAAAAATTAGCATACCAAATTTTTTCTATTTTTTAGGGATTTTTTATTTTAGCTTCCAAGTTACGGTAACCTCAACGTGGGATATTAGGAATAATATGATAACTGAAGGCGACAAAGCTCTATTTAGCAAGTTATATGATATTGCATTTTTTTCTGGTAGCTATTCGACAAAGGAGCAATATTTAAACTCCTTTATTATAATTAGTTCTGTTTTTGCCACAACAGTTTCTTTACTTTTGTTCCAAATCCTATTTTATAATCAAAAAAGGAGATTTATTAATTGGACTCTATTTCCAATGAGATTTCTAATGGAGATAATTCCTGTAGTAATATTGCACCCAATTGCTAACATGCTAGGGTTTTTATATCTTAAAGTTAAAATTGGCCAAAATACTACACTTGAACTGGTTTATTTTATCTTGTTAGCTCTTTTCTATATAATATTTTCCTATGTATTTTATCTTAGTGGTAAAGTTTTCTCATTTTCAGCCTATCTGGAAGATCATATGTTTTCAATTGATGATTTTTCTGCTTTTTCTATCATTGTTATTTTGAGTCCTGTTTTTCGTATGCTCTGCGTTGCTTTTTCTACTAACAAAGTATGGACTAGTTACTTTGTGGTTGCAGCTCATGCATTGGCTATGATTATAATACTTCAAAGATTGGTGTATCAACCATTTTACTCAAGAATGTCTAATATTTTAAGTTTTGGTGTGACACTAACACTTGTATTCTTAGATTTATTACGTGGAGCATTTTTTGTTCTCTCTGCTCCAAATACTGGGTTTTTAGTTAAATCTATTGCTCTTTTGCTATTAGTTTCTAGTATTATTGGATTTTTTGTAAATAAAATTGTTGTATCAAAAACAATGAGGAGTCTGGCATATGAAAACGAAAAGAACATTTCCGAGATGGAAGATAATTATGAGTCAAATGCCACATTATCAGAAGAACAAAGAAATTCTCGTTTTAATGATCTCGGGCTTGATACAAATGTCATGAAACTTAAAATGTTCATACACTATGGATTATCAGAGTGTTGTGATCTTTTTGCTGATTTTTCTTTGATTAAATATGCAATTCAACAACACTCAACTACAGAAGTACTATCTTTATGTGTGAAGTATTTGTCTTTTTTCCCATCAGAAGTTCGTTTTCTCAATAAATTGCTTAGTGTTTTAACCAGAAGAAGAGACTTAACTCAAATGGATCGTTTTTTGGTTTTCCAAGTTCATCGAATTAAAGTTCTAAGGCAGTCTTCATCATCATCCAGTTCAGCATTGGATAGATTGCTCAAAATGAAACAAATGACACGCCAATGTGAAAATGAAGTTAAGTCCTTTTGGAGCAATGATCATTATGGAACATCATTTTTCGAGTATATTAGTTCAAATACATCAAGGATCAAGTCTTTATGGGAGGAAACACTTAATGATTATCCAAACAGTATTTCTCATCATGAAGAATATAGTAGGTTTTTAATTGAGTGTACAACTGATTTTCAACAAGCTGTTTTAATGAAGTATAAAATTAACCTTCTTGAATCGGGATCTAGTTTCTCAATTGACTATTCTTTTCGTTCAATGGTCAGATGTTTTCCTGTTTATCTGAAGAAAAAAATTCTTGATCTTAAAGGAAATCCTTTGAAGAGAAAAGGAATGAAGAAGGGATCCCAAAGTCAATCAGGCAACAATGCCGGTTCAGCAGGCTCCCTGAATAGCCTGTCTGCAATTGATGCTCGATTAGAAGAAGAAATTGGTAAAGGACTAGTATCTCAAGCAAAAATGAGATTAGCACTCCAATATGCTACAAAGAATTTTGTGGCTAATAATGCTTCAAGAATGTCGTTTACCAATTTGTATTTGCTTTTCTTCTCCTTTGGATGTGTAGCAACAATATTTTTAGTATTCAGATCATATTTTAATGGAAGATACACTTCCACTGAAAGAAGCTCTTTGTTAAGCAAGTGTCATACCTCATTTTCTTTGTGCTCATTGTTTAACATTCTTCATTGGGCAAACCAGTCATCTCTTATGGATTTCAAACAATATGATTACATTTTTTACAAAACAGAAACAGGGTCTTCCAGTATTTTTAACCCACGTTCTAATTACTATTCTGCAACGGTTTATTATAATGTTGATTCCAGAAATCAATATAGATCTTTTTTACTCTCAATTACCAAATTGGCAATCGAAAACGTGAATGTTTATGATCTCACAGAGGTTTTACTTGATGATGTGGTTCCTATCATTTTTTGTTCCGGTGGGACAACAACCCCTCCTGAGCATCTTGATCTTAAGACCCTTCTATCATATGAATATATGGTTCAGAGCCTTTTAGTAGCCCAGACTAATTTTGACGAATGGTGGGTAAGTGAAGAATTGTTTTGTACCCTCTATTCATCATATCCATATATAACACAAGCATTCACTAAGATTAGGAAAAATCTGAATGTTGATCAACAACAAACATCTATTAATGTTGAGAATATTCTATCTAAGGTTACTATTTATGTACCAATATTGTACTTTTTATTCACAGTTTTGCCACTATTTGTTGTGACAGTAATGTATTCTATTGAAATCCAATCAGTTCTAAGCATGATGAGAACACTTGATAAACAATGCAAGCTTACTGCTCTTCAGCCACTTTCTAAAGGGACAGAAGAAAGCACAGAAGAACAAATGCAATCAGATGAAAATCTACAAGGCAATTTTTTTGTCATGAAGCTTTTCATTTTATCCATTGTTTTGTTTTGTATTGTGGACACATTAATAATCACAAGTTTAGTACAGGCAGAAGATCTCAACAATCAGTTTTTCATCAACTCTCAATGGTCTTATTTGTCTTCAATAAGATCATCATTGCTTGCAGATTGTGTTTTATACACGAATTCATTGATTCTGCTACAAAATGAAGCAAGGGCAGCCACCAATGCTACCAATACTACATTTTTATCATCGAAAATCAATGACTATGTTGAAGAAATCCAACAAATCAAAGAAGACTTATTGATGGGCACATCGACAGTTCGAGCCTTAATAGGTAATGATGATGTTATTGATCAGATTGCCGTTCAGGAGCAGTGTACACCTAAAGAAAATGCCGACCTTCATGATATGTATGCTTGTAGCTCATCAAATCAACAGCTTTCTCTATTTGCAAATATGATTTATGAAATCCAAAAGAAAATATCCACATATAATAGCTCTCTATTTGATTTTTCGATAGCCAATTTTTTCCATCTCACAATGGATCATTTAATTCCATTGATACAAAGGATGGATGCTCGTCTTGATGTTTTAATGAGTGAGTATGTCTTATCTTATGAAGGAAGACTATTGTTTTATTTCTTAGGAGCCATCGCAGCATCTTTTGGGGCATTCTTGGCCATAATTATGATCAAAAGATCTTTGGATTCAGCCCATTTATCTGCAATGATGCTTCTTAGAAGAGCACCACCAGCAAGCATAGTCGCAAATTCTGATTTGGTAGATTACATTGTAGGTAGATCCCACCAAAAGAAGAGTACTGATCAAACAATTACTAGTTCAATAATTCACAAATCGGCAGATGGAATATTATGCGTAAGTCTTTCAGGAGTAATTGAAGAGGTTAATCATTCAGTTACTCAAATTCTTGGCGATACTCCTGAGCAACTATTAGGACAACCCCTTAAGGCAATATTTTCTGAAGCAGATGCGACAACAGTTACCACTCAGTTAGCTTTAATTGGTTCAAACCAAAGCTCTCTAACATATGAAGGCCATGTTAATTGTGTTAATGATAGTGAGCAGAATATTCAATGCAGTATATCTATTCACGGAATGTCTACTGGATCAAATCGAGAAATAGAATCATTTGTAGTCATAATAAGAGATGAAACAGAACTTGTGAAACAACAAGAAGCAGCAGAATTGGCTAAAAAGCAAAGTGAGACTCTCCTATTTCAAATATTGCCAAGGGATATCATTATACGCCTTAACCAAGGAGAAAAAGAAATATCTTTTGCTGTTCATCATGCATCTATCATGTTCATTGATATTGTCAAATTTAGCGAGTATTCATCTACACTTACACCACAAGAGATCCTTGGTAATTTGTCTATGCTCTTCGCAGCCTTTGACGAATCAATTATTAAATTCCCATTGATTACAAAGATCAAATTAATCGGCGATGTTTATATGTGTGCTGCAGGGCTATTTGCACATGATGAATCGCCTGCACACCATGCAGAGCAAATGATACGATTCGGACTCGAATGCCTTCAACAACTTGAAGAAGTTAACATCAAACTAAATGCAAATCTCTCTGTGAGGATAGGGGTTAACACAGGCGGCCCCATTATCGCAGGTGTTTTGGGTAGTGACAAACCAGTATTCGATATTATTGGCGATCCAATCAACATAGCGTCCCGGTTGCAAAGCACATGTGTCCCAGGACAAATCCAAATCTCTCAAGCAACATATGATTTAGTTTCAGGTCTAGATTTCTGTATTGAACAAAGAGGAGAGGTATACTTAAAAGGAAAGGGAAAGACAATCACATATCTTGTGAAGCAGAGCAATTTCTTAATTCATTACTCCAGTTCCAATCTAGGAGAGACAGCAATACCACATATATAAATATATTAATGACTCATCAGTACTTTTTTGATTTTTCTTCTGATTTATTTGTCTCTGAGATTATTAATTATGCTCGGGAGAACCTTGTAGCAGTATTTTTAGGAGGACTCTCAGTTTTAACACGGATTTCTAATGTCAAGAATCCCGATTCCGAAATTATTATATTAGAAACGAAAAAATCGGTTGAAATGTTTATAGATCATTTCTCTTCCGGAAATTCTATCATGATTTCGTCTCCTCCAATGAAAAATTTTTACTGTTGTTCAATTAAGGGAAAAAGAGCTCTAATTTTCTTGATTGACGATTGGATTGCTTCTTCTCCAACAAAAATAGAACTAATTTTGCTTGATGTAAGATCAAATATTGCCATTGACCTAGATGTATCATTTAGTTATTTGGAAAAGAAGACAGTAGAGCCTAATCAGCATTCATCAACAGATCCATTAGTTTTTTGGAGGTCAGTTATTACATTGAGTCATCTTCCAGAGTTTTCTTATTCGAATACTTGTGCTTCACCTCAGTATCTATGTGGAACAATACCAGAATCCCCCATATACAGGTTTCAAGAACCAGATATTGAAGCATATGACTATATACCATCTTTTGGTGCTAGAGTTGTTTCAAAAACACTAGAAGAAGTAATCCGCTTGCCGCATTTCCCTCTTCATTCTTTAAGAGCTTTTTTACCTTATATTCTAGGACAAGGTGTGTTTCAAGGTTTTTCCGAGGCGTATGTCAACTCCTCATTTATATGTTTTGATAACTATGTTAAGAATTCTAAGATCCATTGTGTAGAATTTATTCCAACATTGAAGCTTTCTCTCCTTCTTCTTCCAATATATCTTTATGAAAAAGAACATAAAGATTATACCACTTCTTTCCTTAAGAAGAAAAAATATCCGGAGGCTTATCAATCTTTTGTTAATATGCATATCACATATCATGATAAGTGTCCTTTTCTCTTCTGGTTCTGCTTTTTGCATAATTGTTTTCTTTCTAATATAGCACTCCCGTCATTTGAGATCCTTTTTGCATACAGTTCTTTAAAGAACACAAAAGACCGATTTGATGAATGGGCCTTTATTGATGGCGGAGCTTTTTGGAAAGAGGCTGTATTAATGTTATATCCAGAAGAATGTGATGATATTATTAAACAGATTATTGAATCGGATGTTCATGATATAATTAATAAAAAAGGAGATGTATCACACAACGAATTGGCAAAGATTCATGGGTACAAAAACATGTATAATATTAATATTAGGAGTTTAAAAATCCATTATTATAGATTCTTAAAATTTAACCCTGATGGATCTCTTGATGAATACCGATCCTATGTTACAAATGAGGAAAAGATTAAAAAAAATAGATAGATTCTAATTTACTTACCTATATTTCTCCAATATATGACATCTCTTTCAGTCTTGACTTAATCAAGTCTGACTTTATGGCATTTGGATTTTTAGAAATGATTCTTATTAACAATTTGGATGTGAATTTTGAAGCACATGCAAAAATTATACCACATATTATATCAATCTTATCATTTGTATTCTCAAGTTGAAGAATGGAATCAATAAACAATGTTGCATTGGAAATAGATGAGTCAGCAAAAAATAGTTTTCTAAGGACTTGTATCATTTCCAAATTAATATCGATTCTCCTCTCTTTATTTTGTGGACTTTGAAGCATAAACGTATAGTATTCGAAGAGAATATTTGGAATAATTGTATTATAGTAAACATATTCCCGAATATTGTCAATATATTTCAAGTATTGCGGAAAAGGAGATCCGATTAAAGATGTGATCTTTGGTATTAATTGAGCAAAACCACAAAAAGTTGGTTCATTGATTGGCCGAAAAACAATATCGAGACATTTCTTCAAAAACGATGATCTTATTGTCTGGAAATACTCATGTGAGATAGTTTTTTCGAGTATTAGTTTATAAACATTACCATAACATGGTTTGTTCATATTTTGCATGATTGTTAGTGTGAAAGAAGGCAAACAATCAACAAAGGACGACCATGAGTGCATTTTGTAAGGAGGAGATATTAGACGCTGCAATGATCGCAAAGCAGAAAGATTTACTGAAGGAATATCACTGTTGATTTGATCAATTAAAGAACCTTTGGAAATGCGTTGCCCTAAACCATATAGATTATAACTATAAGCTAAAAATGGGGAAAACAAAGGATATCTGGAAATGTTTTTTTCGAAAGTTTCAAATTGCATGACTATCCTACTTTCATTCAATGATATATCATTGAGTAAATATGAAATCTCTCTTAATACGGCAGGAGAAAATGAATTTATGTTTTCTATCAGATAGTTTAATACAAACTCCAATTGTTCAAAAGAGTAGTTGATAACTGTGAATCTCACTAGCCTTACAAATAAAATCAAAGATTTTGATGAAAACTCTAATTTCTGGTCAAAAAGTTCTTTAATACACTTTTTAATTAGATCAGACGAAAATAAAAACCTTTTTGTACATGTTATAAGTGTGCTAATAATGCTCTTTTTTGGTTTTATATAACCAATAAAGTTTTCGAGATAATAATTTGGTTTCAAAGAAACCATCAAATCACTATATGAAATCGAGTGATCAGAAAGATAAGAAAGCTGATACGAGTCATTGGATATATCAGAAAACAGATCTCCATACATACTTTTAAAAACAGGTAGTAGTTTCTCATATATTTTCGAATTTTTGGTTTTAAGTAAGGAATGAAGATCATTAACTTCGAGATGAATATTATGTTTAATGGAATAGTCAATAATGGAAAGTATTAATTGCATATTGGTTACATTTGATTTGATTACGAAATTAACATATTGATGGAATAGAGAATCAGTAAGCCGAATTGTAGAATGTGAAAAAAAGGATAAAATGCAGAATTCTGAAGGGATTTTATATTCTGTTATAAAATCACGTTCATCAGATAATACTTGACTGATAATTTTGTGTGAATAGGCTTGATTATTGTCAATGTTAATAAATCTTTTTTGTTTATAAGAGTTTTTGGCAAAAAAATGATCAATATTTTTTATAGAAAACCTATTTCTCCTATTCAGTATGAATTTCAAGCAAGAGTCACCCATTTCATCAGTAAGAATGATATCAAAAACACTGTCATTCTCATCAAAAATAGATTGAAAGAATTGTTCATGGAATGGCCATGAATTTAGTGGTTTAGATATTAAAAAACTATATAGTTCACTCGGTGATATTTTGCTTGCTTTATATAAAAACAATTGTGCTTCGAATTCGTCCATAATATCAAGAGAACAATCAATTAATCTGTTGTTAAAATCTCTACTCTTGGATATTAAAAATGAATAAAAGGAGTATAAAATACTTGGTGAGAGAATCTTGGTATTTTTCAGTATTGATTCAACCCGCTGTACAACGTTGTCAATGTACTGACAATTATATTGAGAAAAAAACTCACAACAAGATGATACAATCGTTAAAGAACTTGCAGAAGAAAACACATCATATACCTTTTTAATCATACTATCCATTTCTAATGAAATATCACCTTTACATAATCTAGAAATAAGGGGAATAATACGCTCTGGGAAAATTGGGCATAAATAATAAAGCAATTGGATTATTTGAGCTTTTTGGGAATCTTCATAAAGAAATACATAATACAAAAAGGTCCAAATTAAAGGATCAAGCAAACTCTGGCATGATGGTATTACTGATGCAACAATATCTGTTTCAATTGTTGTAATTACATAAGGGAGTTGCTCGCATTTCAGAGGAGATGGAATAATACAATCATTTTGGGTTGCTGATTTATACATGCGGATAATCCAATCGAGGCATATTTCTTGTAAATCAAAAGGAACATTTGAATATTTCGTTTCTAACAAGAAGCGAAAACATAATCCTGCCAATACAAAAGATCTATGGAAATAGAGTAATTCAACAATAATTGGCTGAAATCTAATAAATAATTTCGGATCAAATTCTTCGATTAAAGAAAGGAGTACATTAAGACATTTAATTGCAGAATCAATATCCAAAAGATCAACAGATATCATAATTCTTAAAATTCTATCTAAATTATCATGAGTTGAGAAATGCTTAATCGACTCTGTAGATATTTTTGATAATTCTGAATGATTTGACATAGATGATCGAAAAACAATATTTAAGCATTTTTCTTCAAACTTTGGTACTAATGAGGAACCATAATCAAGCCCAATAGTAACTAGTAGTCGAATAACGGCAATATCTTGAACCCAGGTTCTCCTTTCAGAATTTAGCACAGAATCGATTATATTGGATAGAGCAATATCATTGATTCCTTTTAGAAAATACAATGACTGATTTAAAACATTGACAAATGTGGTAAAAACATCTCCTTCAAGTAAAGAATACTCTTCAAGAGCTAATATAATCTCTCCAGAATTCTTATTATAGTGGTTTCTTTGCAATAATAATCCTATTGACTTAATCTTTGAGCACTTAACACTATTTGTGTCACTAGGGTCATATCTTAAATCAACTAAATCATTGGGTAAAACTAACAATACCTTTTGAAAATGAGGAGGGAACAAGGATTTAGAAAGGGACTCATTAATTAATTTCTTCAGCGATTCTCTGGAGGTTTCATCATTGTTTTGGTATAATGCAGATAAATACGAACATGCTCGTTCAACATCCGTTAGTGTGCTAGAAGATGTTGATAATATTTTGAGAGAATTGTGTGTAATTAGAGTAATTGTATCTTCATTTAGTAATTTATACAACTCTCCATTATTTATAATGAAAGGTGCTAGTGCTAATAATGTTGAAAATAAAGAATTCGATGTCACAAATTCTATAAAATCATTCATCAATTGATTAGGATTGAGAAGAATTAAACGAAAAATGGAATCGACAAATGAGTGATTTGGATTTCTTCCCAATGATATCAATAATGACCTTAAAAACGCTTGATGAAAACTAACACTCAATTTTGACATTAAAGGAATCAAATGAGGAACATGCTGTATAAAAACACTCACATCCACACTAAAATGCGGTAGAACAGGACAAGATGAAACAAAATCATCAAGATCTGCAATTGATATTAGATTCGCCACATGCAAAAAACTGCTCAGTATGCTAATAGATGCTTGGGAGGTATACTTTATATTCTGAATTGCGATTTCAAATCCCTTCATGAGGTGATATGGAACAAATGGAGATAATCCAAAAATGAATGCACCAATTGTGCTAAAAACACTGATTCTTATAGTAGGATCATCGTTTTCCGCCAATTTAAAAAGAACAAACCAAACAGATGATAAACAACTAACAGTATCTTCTTTCATCAAAGGTTCAACCCATCTCAATGACAATTTACTACGAAAACTCTGTAGAGTCTGAATAAAATCACTCGCACACACTGGATTGTTGATATATGTGACCAATTTGTAGAAATTATAGTCATGAGAAGTCACCTTCAACATTAAAATATTTAGCTCTAAGGAAGGATAAGCCGTGCGAGTATTATGAATACATGAATAACAGCAACCTAGTAATGTTTTTCACTCTTAAAGTGATTGTCAGTCATTGATCCAATGCCATTTCGAGGTATCTCCAAAAAATTGGTTTACTCTGAAGATTTACTTAAATCTCGAATCTTATTAATGGCAGAGTCTTTTCCCATATATTCGTGATTCTCTGTTACAAGAACCATATTATCTAAAAACTTTTCAAAACCTTCCCAATTATCCTCAATTAGCTTCCAGCAACAATTAAGATTCCTCTTATGGATCCTTTGAATAATTCTAGGTTCTATTGTATCTTCATAGGCTTCAAGCATCTTCAGGAGTACTGAATGAGACAAATCTTTCTTGATTATATTAGTAATTGCATTATATGATTTACTATCATCCCTCTTGAATCCATTAAGGTATTCATCGACTTGAAATTTTTCTTTTTTCTGTTTTTGACCGTCTTCCATTCAGGTAAAAACAAATCAATGGCAGAATAAACTTTTTTATTCCCTCGAAGGACACTGAAGAATCCACCTTTGCCTTGGATCCTTGACTGCTGGTCACGACGAGACAGAATGAAATCATCACATTGATGGTATATGATCTCTCTTGGAAATTAGTTTATCAATAAAGATTCTATTTTCAATGTTTTTTGGGATATAAAGAAGCGCTGGATCTCCAATAGAAGCTTGGTTTGAAGAGTGAAAAAAACTATTTTTATTTTTGCCCTGGAAATGGAATACCAATATGATGAAGAAAAGAAATATTTACATGATTTTGTGGAAACATTTGCTTCTAAGATTGAAAATCAGCATTGTTTAGAGGATTTGGAAAAGTTAATTGCAGATGAAGTTCAATTTGCTCTAGAGGAGTTAAAAAACAAAGTTCAAGCATATACATCAATTGTAGTAGACATAATTAAGGATGGGAAGTCGATTACGAAAATGAAAACCAATCAAGTTGATTTTTATGAAGAAAAAAAGATAGACAAGGGATTCTGCATAGTTTTAATCCGCTGTTCTGCTTTCTTTTAAAAGGGGCTTCGTTACCATTTTTTTATTTTGGTTGGATTATATTATATGAATTCGCAAAAGGGTTGATTTGGTTGTATTTTTTCCACGATAAGAAAGAAAAAATGAAAACAATACCAACAACACAAGAAATTCCAAAAATTACACCAAGAAATTGATATACAAGAACAGGGGGGATAATCTCAGGCGACGAAGTATTCGAGGCGCTATACTTAGGACTTGGAGTATTTTCTTCCGATAATATGAATGCAAGAATGGCAAAAAAAGGCATTTGTTAGTACAAAATAAAAATGGTTTTATAACAATAAGCGCTTATTCGATGCTGGCGGATCTTTGGTGGGTGGTCTGTTATATTTTCGAGGCTGTGGATTCTTAGGGGCTATAGAAATGGATTTGATTTGAAGGGAAAGCTGCTCTGTTTCCTGTTTTTCTGTTCTTTGGGAACCTTTGGCTGTCTTGGGGGGAGTTAATGTTCTTGATGGTCTATGGTCAGTTTTAATATTCCTCGGGGTAACTTTTGTAGAACTAGGGATTTCTTTGATCTCTTTGATAACAGACTCCTTAATGGGGCGGGGAACTTTCATTGCTGAAGAATTATTTGAGCTTTGGGAATTCATAACTTCATAATACTTCAAAACATACTGTTGTTGTGGACCAATAATACTCCCAGGCCGGCATATTCTGATCCATCCAATTGCTTCATCACCAGTAAATCCGAAGTGCTTAATCATATAGCATGCTGCAAGTGTCCCTCTGTGTGTTAGTTAATTTGAAACAAAAACATACGTTCGTCCTAACCCAGCTTTGCAATGCAATGCAACCGAGTCATCTGTCTCAATAATGGACATAAACCTCGCTAATATATCAGCGGGTGGAACTGATCCATCAAGAAAATATAGTTCGGTATGTTTAAAGCCAGACTCTGTGAATTGTTTCTCATCATAAAACCTTTGGCAGAGCCTTATAACATGATTAATACCTTTTGATTTGAAAACAGGTGCCAAATCGAGCGGAGTACAAACTTTATATCCACCTTGAATCGTATTAACACTGAATGGTGATGCAAAAGCAAGCAATTTACCTGGAATGATCCAGTTCATATCACCAAATTCAACGAGTTCATACTTTTCCCAATCTGCAACATTAAATATAGAAGGTAGGTACCATCCAATTCTCATAGCCTTGTTTAATCCCCTTAGACATGATATAACGGATAAATCATATGAGGTATTGAGTGTGGATGCGTCTCTATATGGTCTTAGTCCCACGGTAAGATGAGAAACAATTGAAAATGCTTCATCTGCTGATATATTCTCCCTAATCATTTTATAGCTACAAATAAAAACAAGGGCATTGGGAATCATTGTTGCTTTAGTGGAACAATAAAACTGAATAGTTTCTTTATGAGTGTCTATAATATGATTAGTAAGATTCATAAATTTATGAATTTGGAGTAATGAAGGGGGTCCGAAATCAGAAAAAAAGGGTTGATATTGGAATTCCTCATTATCATCAACACAATAACTAAAAATGGTGTTGCTATTCCGTGGCTGCATCCTCAAAATAGAAAAAAATAGCTTTCCTTTAAGAATTTCTATATTCTGATGCACATTTTGATGGGATGAAAATCTCATGATAAAAACTTATTTAAATCACATGTCAGAAATAATCAGTTGAGTTTTATCGACTCTCGAACTCACATCCGAAGTTTTGCTCTTTGATCCTCATAATGGACCAAATAGAGCTCATGTATGGCAGCTCCAATCCATATGATATAGCTTTCCGAATGAGCGTACCACTTGTAGCATCAATTTCGGTTATTCTGTGGGCTTTAATATCAAGGAGCATTGATCCTGGAGTATTTGGTTGTGCTAATGCTAATTCCTCGATATGTTTAATTGCTATTTCTTCATTGAACAATGACTCATCAATTCCTTCCTTTTTTGCAATTAATGCTACTTCTTTGGCCAAGCAAGATAAGAGATTTCTTCCTTCTGCAGTTGCCCAAACATCGCCGAAAGTGAAACCACTGACAGCAGATACAGCATATGTTGTGGGATAAGACAAAAGCATCTTCCACCTATCTGCTATGGCTTGTGTTGTTACAGAAATGTTTAATCCAGCTTCGTTGCATTGTTGAACAATATCAAAAACTCTTTGGGCTGGTTTCTGATCAACAGGAAGCTTATAGGGCCAAACAGTAGTCGGACCAATAGAAAAATTCTCAATTGTCATTGGTCCAGATGACTTACTGGTTGATTTTGTGCATCCATGAAGAAGGAGCGCCGGATCCTTCATATTCGAAGAAATAATCTCAGGATTATCAAATCCTCCTTGGCAAGTAAGAATTACGGTGTTATCAAGGATAACTCCCTTGGATGCAATAGTCTCAATGGCATTTTTGGTAGAAGAGGATTTAACAAAAACAATGATAAGATCAACCGCTTTCTCTGGTGGCTCGGCATAAAAACATATTTGTACTGGAATCTTTTCCACCTTTTCGCCCTGCTTCAAAGTAGCAACGGAATCTTGAGAAACAGCATATATTAATGGCTGCCAAGAATCTAAGAAAACAACTTCATGGCCTCCCTTTATAAGAGTGGTACCAAAGAGGGTACCCATAGCCCCAGCGCCAATTACAATAACTCTCATTTCAACAATAAAAATTGTAAGATTTATGGATCTTCAATTCAGAAAAATTGAACCTGATAATCACATTTAACGATTAATAAAGTTTACTCTGCTTTCCTTGCCCTTTGTGGCTTATACTTAAGCGCTTCCACACATATAGAAAGTATTGCCACCATTGATTGATCTGATTTTTTAATCTCCAAGAATGCGTCAACGGCCCTTTTAATTTTTGATTCCATTCTAGTTGTTGCTGCATCAGATATGTTTTTCACATGTTCGAAATCTGCAGACCCGCTCCATCCTGGAATATTCTGACCCATTTTGTCCATAGATATTCTGCCATATGTTGGACCTAATGCAATCATATTTGATAAAACCGCCTTTGTAGCAAAATCATGAGAATCAATAGATGAACTAATAGATACACATTTCATTGCTGATTGTTCATAGTGTGCTGCTGCATCTTGCCATTTTTCAAGACGCCCAAACATATCTCCAAGCTGTTTATATATCCTTATTGCATCAAAATGCCTTGATGACGAAAACAATGACTCTGCAGATTCTTGAAGACACTTAATTGCATTATCAATCTGTCCAACTTCCTCAAAAGTTCGGGCAAACTCAATTAATATCCTCGAATGATCGCCCATCCTCCCTAAATCTTTATAGCATTTCACAGCGAGAGTCAAAGTCTCAATAGAAAGTGGAATGGTCTCTGGACTTTTTGCATAACATCTAGAGCTTTCGGTTGCATAATTTGCCGCATCTTCAACACTGTTTATATGAAAACAGCAATCAACAATTCTACGATAAGCATCACCAGCTCTTGTGTAATTATGGGAGCTTTTGTAAGCCAAGGCTGCTTTCTTAAATGATTCAATAGCTGATCTGTACTTTTGAGATTTATCCGAGGAAATCTGATTCATCTTCGATTCGCCCTCAGAATAGTAATCATTTGGTGAATATGTCATTATAAAACCGCGCTTTTTGTAAAAGTCGTTGAAAAATCAACCCTCAAATGACTTTTGAGCAAAACGATTATATATACTTATCAAACCCAAATTTGAGATGATTTACGGGTTTACATCATCGACTTGAAAAACGATGATGGGAACTGAACACTCCCTGGTCGATTTCTCCACTTTTTCTGAACTTCCAATTAATGTGAACAGAATTTCATTGTGTCGAAAAAAATTCAATGACATCCTTCAATTATTGAAAGCGTGTTTATTTTGGATAACATTTGTTCACAAATAAGTTCTCTCAAAATTGAAAGAGATGCCCAGAACATTTCACTTCACTTTTATTAATGGAGTGCGTCAAGCAAGTCCTCGAGCAAGTTCGTATCCGTGATCCCGACCAGAAGGAATTCCAACAAGCTGTTACAGAAGTTCTTACTTCATTGGTCCCAGTTTTAGAGAAGGAAACTAAGTACCAAAAGCTCATCCCAATGATTGTTGAACCAGAAAGAATGATCATCTTCCGTGTTCCATGGGTTAACGACAAGGGTGAAATGTGTGTCAACCGTGGTTTCCGTGTTCAATTCAACAGTGCCATCGGTCCTTACAAGGGTGGCTGCCGCTTCCGTGGAAACGTTAATCTTTCCATTCTTAAGTTCCTCGGTTTCGAGCAAGTTTTCAAGAACTCCTTGACAACACTCCCAATGGGTGGTGGTAAGGGTGGTTCAGATTTCGACCCAGCCGGCAAGACAGATGGCGAAGTTATGAGATTCTGCCAATCCTTCATGATCGAACTTCAACGCCACATCAGTGCCGATTGCGATGTTCCAGCTGGTGATATCGGTGTTGGTGCCCGTGAAATTGGTTACATGTTCGGTATGTACAAGAGAATCAAGAATGTTTTCGAAGGCGTTCTCACTGGCAAGGGTATTTCCTACGGTGGTTCCCTCATCCGCCCAGAAGCCACTGGTTACGGTCTTGTTTACTTCGTTACCGAAATGCTCAAGTCCCGTGGTCAAGAAATCAAGGGAATGCGTGCTATGGTTTCCGGTTCTGGTAACGTTTCCCAATACTGTGCTGAAAAGCTTCTTGAACTTGGTGCTATCCCAGTTACATTCTCTGATTCCCATGGTGTACTCCTCTTCAAGGATGGAATGACAGAAGAACACCTCAAGGCTGTTATGCATGTCAAGAATGTTGCTCGTACATCCCTTGAAAAGATTGGTGAACTCTTCCCAGCTCTCACTGGTTACGAATATGTTGCTGGAAAGTCTGTTTGGGCTTGCGAAATCCCATACGAACTTGGTCTTCCATGTGCTACACAAAACGAAATTCTCCCAGAACACGTTCCAACAATGGTCAAGTGTGGTGTTAAACTTGTTGCTGAAGGTGCTAACATGCCATCAACCAACGAAACAATCGAACTCTACGTTCAACACGACATTTTCTATGGCCCAGGTAAGGCTGCTAACGCTGGTGGTGTTTCAGTTTCTGGTCTTGAAATGACACAAAACTCCATGAGACTCGCTTGGACCCGTGAAGAAGTTGATAACAAGCTCAAGGACATCATGCATCGCATCTTCGAGGCTGCTCACAAGGAAGCCACCGAATACAACCTTCCACTTTTCAAGGGTGCCAACATTGCTGGATTCAAGCGCGTTGCTGAGGCCATGCTCGCCCAAGGATGCATCTAAAACTCGATTAAGTCATTGTTTTTTTGAAACTAATTTCGAAATATTGTTGCTTTGATTTAGGCGATTCTAGACATGTTGGTATTACTGATATAAAACTGATCTATTAAATTCTTTACAATATACCAACGCTACTATATCGCACAGGTGATATTTTTTCTCCAAAGGGCCGATTGAAAGCTTCAATATTCCCTAAAGCTGCATCATGGAGTAGCTTTCGGACAAATCTACACATCTTAATCTGATTCGATGGTGTTAACATTGATATATTCAATGATAAAGCATGATCAATAGTAACTATCTCTGATTGGATTGAAGCTGCATAGGCAGCTATTTTGGCAGATATATCTGAGGAATTAATGAATTTCATGTATCTAATTAGTGCTTCCGCTGTATCATTTTCAGACTCAAATATTACTGAACCAGGATGGTAATCAAGAAATGGTTTTTCCTTCATTCGAACTTGAGGATGAATTGACTTTTTTTGATAAGTTTTTTGAACTACATCGAGTTGTAACGCCATTTGACTGGTTGGAGATGATGTGAACCCTACCAAAAGATTAAATTCTTGAATTAGTTGTTCTGCAGCTGCTCGTTTTAAGGTATTTGGTTGTGATGATTGAACCCCATTGTTTAGGCACAAATATATATCACTTAGAAACGGTTCAATGGATGAATAAAGACCCTGATTTAGCTTTTCGTTGATATATGATAAACTGATGGGCTTTTCAATATTTGGGTCTATCAACATTTCTGGATCTTTCCAAAAAAATTTGGACAGTCTTTTTTCAAGAAGCAAACTAAAAATAGTTCTGCAAATTCTCTTCTCTTCATCATTCATAATGAAAAAAAAAATATTCACGCTTGGCAGGACTCGAACCTGCAATCTCAGGTTCCGTAGACCCACGCCATATCCATTGGGCCACAAGCGTTTCTGTAACTTAAGACAAGTCTGGGTTTAAATATTATATGTAAATTGATTTGAATCACCTTTTCTGATAACATTGAGAAGAATATTCTTTTATCAGAAATTGATCAGATTCCAATAGATTTGTAAGAATAGCATATCACTTCACTTAATGCTAGTCTATTTATTTGCATTAGCAATATCTGGACCATCATCTACCAATTATCGGGAGAAAGACAGGAAGAATATTCGATTAGTGTTCGATTATTCAAACCCTGAGAAGAAGACAGATCCATATCAGTGTTCAAATGTTTCCCAAGTGATATCATGGAAATATGGGAACTTCACATGTTATGATGGGGATATTATTACATCCGAAAAGGATACTATCATTAGAAGTGTTGTAACCAAAGCAAAAAACTATATTGAATCCTTGATTAGAATCAATAGGAATGACCACAACTTTTCTCTCATTAATGATGATTCCGAAAAAATCTTCCCATCTCTTTCATCATTTAATCAGGATCTATATATTTCCATCAATTATCGTGTATTTAATTTTTCAACAATTGTTATTGGCAAATCTCTCAGTTACTCAACTGATGATTCAAGGCCAATTCAAGGTTCTCTATCTTTCAATGTTCAAAATGTTCCATCTTCATCAAACCAGAAACCAGAAGTTGATTTATTGTATTACAATGTTATTAAGCAACTTATTGTTATTCTTGGAATGGATTACAATGTTTTCAAAAAATGGATGAACCGTGAAACAGGACAACCATGGGGTGAGAGTTTTCCACTCACAAAGTATTCGAATCCACAATATCCCACCATTCCGTTTTATATTCTCCATACCCCAATGGCCCATAAATACTCATCAGAAAGGTTCAACAAAAAAGAATATGCAACCAGTGTTCCAATGGGTATTGAATTAGAGGTAGGAAATAATGGAGAATGTGTGGCAAATGCAAATTCACGTGTATATTTCACTGAATTACTTTCAGGTACAATGGCACCTCCTATTCTGATAACTGATCTAACAATGACAATTCTTGAGGATATGGGATGGTACTCAACAAATTACTCTCAAGCTGTCCCACTTCCATGGGGGAGAGGAGAATCAATTGGTGAAGAGAGATTGCCTTCTTTTCCTAATGGAAGACCTCAGATAGATTATCCATCTCATTACTTATGCAGAAAGGGAGATTTCAATAGAACAACAACATGTTCATATGATCATTCATCAATTGCTTTTTGTTGGGATTTGTTTAATCACGAAGTGAAATGTCCTGGAGCCCCAGGTTCAGATGATGAAAGATTTTGTAAGGCACAAAATTTCTTTAATCCTCAAGGATACAATAGAAGAGGCTCTAATTTCAATGAAGCATATTCACTAATGAAAGCATCAGTTCTCCAAGCAAATTGTTTAAGAAATGATTATGAAAAAGACCCAGTCATTATCAATTTCAGTATGAAATTTGGTCAAGAATCCAGCTGTATTGAGACTTTTGATGCTGTTGGTGAAGAATTTGATAATTTCTCTGGATGCTATTCAACTCAATGTGATTCAACAAACACTATCCTAACAGTTCAAATTGAAGAACAATTGATAAAATGCACAACACCAGGAGTCATAATGAATATTACCCATCCACATGTCAAAAGTATAGTTTGTCCTGATCCAAAGATAGTCTGCAATGCCAAAAAATATCTTAAAACTGTGTTTAGTGAGCCCGAAAGAATTGAAATGCCAGGCGATCGATCATATCGCCACAAAATCTATGCATTATTTGGTTTCATTGGGTTTGTTCTTATCGGAATCGGAATATTTATTTTCTTAAAGAGAAAATCCTCATCCGAATACAAAGAATTCAGCAAAGTTTAATAAACTTTCATTAATTATTCTCTTTCCCGAACATTTCAATTTGCAATCATACATAAATTTTTTAACTAATAATATCAGATTAGTATGAAAACAGCAATAAATTAAGAAACAAGATGATGTTTTTAAGGTTTAGAAATTATTGCATAAATGGAATGTCTTCAAAATAGTTTTCACTTCTGCCCATATCTAACTAATATTTTCCGAATCATGTGCATGAAAATTATCCATCAGAACAATGGCTATGAATTCATATTTTCTCAATGGCGTTTAAATGATAGATTGTTATATCCTCAAACAATTTATCCTAGAATTCAGGGATTGATGTATTTTGAGTCTGTATTGAAATGTTTTTCAATAGAAGGAAGATAAATTAGTCCAATATAACCAAAATCATTAGGAATAATTTGGAATAATAAAACGGGTCAGTAGTGATAGTATGACGTGGTCAGGGGTTTTGCTAATTTCATATTAATTTTGTTTTTTTATCTAGGCTTTTTGGAATAAATTTTTTGATATATATTTTTGATTGTTTTTTATTAGTCATTTTCGGCAATAATTTTTGACCATATAATTTTTCACCAAAAGATAGTAATACAGAACTTTGCTTATTTCATTATTTAATTTGTTTTTTTATCTAGGCTTTTTGGAATAATATTTTTGATATATATTTTTGATTGTTTTTTATTAGTCATTTTGTCACTTTGTTCATTTTAATAATTTTCGACACCAATTTTTCGACCAGATTATTTTTCACCAAAAGATTATTAAAATATTAAATTTAGTAACAATTTTCGGTAATAACTATTTTCATGTCAGGAGGTTTGAGTAATAAGGTTTTTAATGAATATGAAATGAATAACGAAGAATTGATTTATAAAAATCTTAAAAAGAAGATTAATGAAGCATTTGGTAATGGTGTGTTCATTACTTTTGATGAAATGAATAGGTTGGGAAAAGGTTTAGATAGTAGAGATATTAAAAAGATTTATGATAATTATTTAAAACAATTTGAGAGATGGAAAGAATCAAGTATAGGTATGCATAAGATGAGTGTCAAAAAGAGTCGCATAATTTTGCCCTTTCATGAGTGACTACCAGCAGACCGCGGAGTTGAGTCCAATTTTGGAGTGGACTTTGTCTTGATCTCAAG
>Ga0209639_1001001_pt1 | contig 32417 bp, 20 predicted proteins | sample EPASupsiteHSE605_FD_187268 | JGI IMG/M metagenome (GOLD analysis project Ga0209639, IMG submission 187268) | Bioremediated contaminated groundwater from EPA Superfund site, New Mexico - Sample HSE6-05 (SPAdes) (version 2) | ecosystem: Environmental > Aquatic > Deep subsurface > Groundwater >... | reverse complement strand
CTGATATAAATTCAAAAAATACAAGTGTTGAGTTTTTATATTTAATTGGACTCCTCTTCATTATGCTGCTGATAATGGTCATCTTAGTGTTGTTGAATATCTAGTTAATCAAAAAGCTGATATAAATACAAAAGAATACAGAGTTGAGTTTTTATATTTGATTTGACTCCTCTTCATTATGCTGCAGAAAAAGGTCATCTTAGTGTTGTTGAATATCTAGTTAATCAAAAAGCTGATATCAATGCAAAAAATAATGGTGTTGAGTTTTTATATTTGATTGGACTCCTCTTCATTATGCTGCTAGATATGGTCATCTTAGTGTTGTTGAATATCTAGTTAATCAAAAAGCTGATATAAATTCAAAAAATACAAGTGTTGAGTTTTTATATTTAATTGGACTCCTCTTCATTATGCTGCTGATAATGGTCATCTTAGTGTTGTTGAATATCTAGTTAATCAAAAAGCTGATATAAATGCAAAAAATAATGGTGTTGAGTTTTTTTATTTGATTGGACTCCTCTTCGTTATGCTGCTTATAATGGTCATCTTAGTGTTGTTGAATATCTGCTTCATCAAGGCGCTGATTTTCGAGATATAAATGATGGTAAAAACTATCTTCATTATGCTGCAGAAAATGGTCATCTTAGTGTTGTTGAATATCTAGTTAATCAAAAAGCTGATATAAATGCAAAAGATAAATATAATCATACTCCTCTTCATTATGCTGCTCAAAAAGGTCATCTTAGTGTTGTTGAATGTCTAGTTAATCAAAAAGCTGATATAAATGCAAAAAATAGTGATGTTGAGTTTTTATATTTAATTGGACTCCTCTTCGTTATGCTGCTAGATATGGTCATCTTAGTGTTGTTGAATATCTAGTTAATCAAAAAGCTGATATAAATGCAAAAGATACAAGTGTTGAGTTTTTATATTTAATAATACTCTTCTTCATTATGCTGCTGATAATGGTCATCTTAGTGTTGTTGAATATCTAGTTAATCAAAAAGCTGATATAAATGCAAAAGATAAATATAATCATACTCCTCTTCATTGGGCTGCTGCTAATGGTCATCTTAGTGTTGTTGAATATCTAGTAAATCAAAAAGCTGATATAAATGCAAAAGATACAAGTGTTGAGTTTTTATATTTAATTGGACTCCTCTTCATTATGCTGCTAGATATGGTCATCTTAGTGTTGTTGAATATCTAGTTAATCAAAAAGCTGATATAAATGCAAAACATTTGAATTTTTCTACCCCTCTTCATAATGCTGCTAATAATGGTCATCTTAGTGTTGTTGAATATCTAGTTAATCAAAAAGCTGATATTAATGCAAAAGATGAATATAATTCGACTCCTCTTCATAGTGCTGCTCAAAATGGTCATCTTAGTGTTGTTGAATATCTAGTTAATCAAAAAGCTGATATAAATGCTCAAGACAGATTAGGGGAAACACCATTGGGAAAAGCAAGGGAATCAAATGTCATTGAATATCTCAAGAGTAAAGGGGGCCAATAAAAGCTTTTTATAAATTGTGATTGTCTACACCGTACAATTAGCCCACTAAAAAAGAACCTGTGATATAAAAGACAAAATGGCAGGTTAATTGAAAAATCCAATTTTTGTGAGCAAATATTTAACCACCTTTGAATGTCAGTCTGTCGCTTTTTTTGGAATAAAATGGCATTTTGACACAGAATCATTTTAATGTTTGCATTATTACTTCTCTCATTCGTCTGTTCATACGAAGAGAACGGATTTGGCAAGAAGCTCAAGAAGTTCGGCAAGAAGGCAGGAAAGGTTGTAAAGCAAGGACAAAAGTACTACGGCTATGCTGCTGCTGCTGGTCTTGTTGAAGATGAAGAAGAGAATGGTTTTGGCAAGAAGCTCAAGAAGTTCGGAAAGAAGGTTGGAAAGGCTGTAAAGCAAGGTGAAAAGTACTACGGTTATGCTGCTGCTGCTGGTCTTGTTGAAGATGAAGAAGAGAATGGTTTTGGCAAGAAGCTCAAGAAGTTCGGAAAGCAAGCTGGAAAGGCTGTAAAGCAAGGACAAAAGTACTACGGTTATGCCGCTGCTGCTGGTCTTGTTGAAGATGAAGAAAACGGCTTTGGAAAGCAAATGAAGAAGATCGGAAAGGCTGTTAAGCAAGGTCAAAAGTACTATGGTATTGCCCACACTGCTGGTCTCCTTGAAGAGAATGGTTTTGGAAAGCAAATGAAGAAGGTTGGAAAGGTTGTCAAGCAAGGTCAAAAGTACTACGGTATTGCCCACACTGCTGGTCTCCTTGAAGAGAATGGTTTTGGCAAGAAGCTCAAGAAGTTTGGTAAGCAAGCTGGAAAGGCTGTAAAGCAAGGACAAAAGTACTATGGTATTGCCCACACTGCTGGCCTTATCTAAAAAGTTAAAGTCTTATAATCGATTTTTTAGTAAATTCTTTGGATTTCAGTGATCTTGAATTGCCTTTCTCCAAATAGTTTAAGTAAATTGATACTAATCAACATCCTTTCATTTGAAGTTTCAACATCAACAAGCATCTGCCCCGTAGTCTTTCCAGCCATAACTGTTCTATATACAGCAACATTTCTAAAGTTCAAATCCTGTCCGAATTGCTCTCTAGCAGCGGCAATACATAAATCAAGAACATCTTCAGGTGGGTGGAACCAATGAGCTCCTGACTCTGTCTCTTCGTTCATAATCCTGACTGAATGTAAGTAATGCTTCCCCTCCTCGGTTTTATGAACAGTAATCAAATATTTTACACGAAGACGATAAACTTCAAGAGCAAAATACTCTCCATCTTGGGCTTTCTTCCATGCGTGCAATAATGTAATTGGATGAGGACCATAAAAATCAGCTAAGCACTTTTGAACAGTATCTCTGCCAAATTCAAAAGCTGATTGGGCATCCGGATCATGAATCTCAATTTCACTATATCCGTCTGGAATTACAAAATACTTATAAGTCGGAAATCTCGCAAAGATTAAATTATAGAGAACAAACATGAAGGTGAAATAACCGCCAAACCGTTTGGTCGCAAAAAAAAGTGTCTAATTTACGTCAGATTTACAACAGATTATCAAAATCAGTTGAGGTATCAATATGGTTCTGGATTGTTTGTAGTACTTGGGCTGCTTCAGGTTCAGAACTTAATACTTCAATAACATCTGAAAGTTTATCAGATGTTTCTTTTCTTGACAAAATGTTTCGGAATACGCCTATTGCTGATGCAATCATTCCTTGTTTCAAGGATGGATCAAGTTCGAATTTGCATAAAACATCATAAGCTTTCATAGCATAATAGAATGCTTTTGTGTTAAAGCATTCAACTGATATAATTTGTAGGAGAGTTTTCGCTTCCTCTGTATTTGAAGAAGCAGTATAAAGCTTCCATGCATTTTCAGGCTTCTTGTTCATAATGTAACATTTGGCAAGCCAAGTAACATAATAAATCTCTTTGGTGTATGCTGGATTTTGAACACTAAGAAATAGCCTTTCAGCTTCTTCGAACTTTGAGAGTGCAGCTAAAGCCATAGCCTTATTATAGTAAAACTCGTCAGTTTGGCCGATAAATGTTTCAATAGTATCAAGAAGCTTGAGACACAAATCATATTCTCCTTGAATAAAATGATGAGTAGTTTTTGCTTGCCTACCTGGTATAGTATCCCTTACTGTATCCATATCTCCAACCTCTTTGAAAACAAGGTTGGCTTCTTCAATAGGTCCCGAGTCACCTGTGTATTGACCATAGGCTAAGTCAACACTGGCTTTGAGAATGGAGTCTGGAACATCAACAGATTGATATCCTTGAAGAATATTATATGCTTCTGCAGAATTGCTCTCTTTCATATATTGTATAGCCAAGTTAAATCGAGCTTCTGGGAGAATTGAGATAAGTTTTGGAAGTATCTTGAACCCATCTTCACCATTCTTAAATATGCATAAGTTATGATTGATCAAAGCATCAACAAAATCATAATTAGCTGCAGCAAATTTACGAATCTGAAGTAGCTGTGATTCTGCTATTTCAGAACCATATAATCTCAAGTAATCACAACTCTTTAGATTCAAAGCTACTGCAGAATCAGAATTAACGCCAAGATACTGGTCAACATATTCATTCGATTCTTCAAACTTATCAAGCTTAAATTGACACATAGAAATATAAACATTCAGAGCTAAATAATCCTCATGTTCTTGGAGGATTTTTTGATAGATTTCAATGGCTTCTTGATAATGCGATCTCATGTAGTGAATTGCAGCCAATGAGAGCTGGTTCTCAAGAGTTCCAACTAATTTCGAGTGGGCACTAAATAATTCTTGCTCATCGTTTAATTGGTGAGAAATATGGAATAATAACCTGGTTTGAAGCTCCACCTGAGGGCCTTTCATTGCAGATGCCCTAGCATCATCAAAGTCTCGCAAATAATACTGACAAGATGATATATACAAGTAAAGTACAGTGTCTTCAGGATCTTCTTTTAAAAGCTTCTCATAAACTTCAATAGCACCCTGATAGTCTCCAAGATGAAATAGAGAATATCCATGCCACAATGCTAATTCCTTTGTATAAGCATGGCCCAATTCATCTCGAGAAAACTCAATAACTGCAGAGGCCCCACTGTAATCGCGGCTTTCAATCAAAGCTAAAATTTGTTGCTCAATAGTTTCATTGCCGGGAATTGTAATCTCATTTGCTTCGTTCTTTGTCGTTACAGTCTTTTTCTTAGTGCTTCCAACAATCATTAAAAAAAAATTAATAACGTAAAAACAACCGTCTTTTGGCTCAATATTTTGAATGGTTTATAAAGGAAGAGTTTTTTTTTCCAATATGAGATAAAAGAGAATTTTCGTCTTTTTTGTGTCTTTTAGGGCACATATTATTGGATTTATAGTTCTTGAAAGAATGGGAAAAGTGACATCAATTGGTCAAATCTCACTAATGAAGCGGAATCCACCAATTAAGTTATCGCAATCGAATAGTCCTGCATTTCAAAAGTCTGATTTATACTCAAAATACTCATTTGGCTCGATTCAATGTGTTAAATTAAGGAATTTTATGACATTTGAAAAGATAACGATTTCTCCTGGTCCCGGTTTGAATATGATCATTGGCCCAAATGGATCTGGAAAATCATCTATTGTTATAGCTATTGGATTATGTTTTAATATTAAGCCTGCCAATGTTGAGAAGGCGTCAAAAGTATCTGGTTTTATTCGACATTCTTGTGAATTTGCAAAAATCAAAGTTTTGATTACATCTAATCCACCAGTGTGGATATCAAGGACAATTTCAATCGATAATACTTCACAATGGAGAACCAAGACATCGAATGGTAGATGGACTGCCGTCAGAGAATCTGAAATTAATGGGAAAATCCATTCCCTTCATATTAAGATAGATAATCTGTGTATGTTTTTGCCCCAAGAAAGAGTTAAACGATTTACCACAATGAACCAAAGAGAGCTTCTTTTTGCTACCGAAGAGGCAATTAATGGTGATTTATTTGAAGACCACAAGCTAATAATTAAAGATTTTTCTAATTTGAAGAATAAGAAAAGTATGATTGTTGATCTCCAAGGAAAAGAACAACAGTTGAATACAGAGATGCAAAGAATGAATTCTGAAATGCAAAGGTTTAGGCAATATGAAGATTGTAAAAAGAACATAGAAAGAATTGAGAAAGCAATTCCTTGGGCACAATATCGAGTCGAAAAAGAACTTTATGAACAAATACAAAAAGAATTGAAAGAGGAGCTGAGTACTTTTAGTCGATATGCCAAAACTATTGACCCTCTAGTTGAAAAAATACGTAATGTTGAAACAAATTTTGACAAAAACCAAGCACAGTTGCGACAAGCTAGTGCAGAGTTTACAGCTCACCAAAAAGAAATTCTTAAACTCAATGAGCAACGTTTTCAGCTTCAAACAAAAATACGATCTTACAATTCCAAACATATTGAAACAAAAATTCAAATCGAAACATTACAGAAGGATCATGACAAACTTCAGGCTGCACTTACTCACGTTACTGAAGCGCTAAAAGAGATTTCTGATGATTCTGCTCTTAAGATTGAACGAGAAGACAAACAAAAAGCGGTCTTTCAAGCAGAAAGGCACCAGGCAGAGTTGAATTCTGAAAAACGACAGTTCGAGGAAAAACTCAATTCAAAAACAGCAAAGCTTTCCCAAATTGAGAAAAAAATCGAAGAGTATAACAACCAGAAGAACCAATTTATGAATCATCTTAGAAATAGATTGAGAAAAGATGATGTATACCAAGTATATCAGTTTATTGAGAATAATCGTAGCTCATTTGTCGGAAAGGTTTATGGACCAATATGTGCAGAACTACAGTTTTCTAACCAGACCAATGCAAATATTATTCATATGCTTGTTGAAAATCATTATTTGTTTGGATTTTTAGTTGAGCACACATCAGATTTTGAAAGGTTAGAGTCATTTTTGAAAGAAAAAAGGTTAGAAAGGGTTTCTGTTGTAAAATTATCCAATACAAACGCTCAAAGTTCACAAAATCAAGGCTCCCCCGATTTATCTAAATATGGTTTTAATTATTATGCTCAATCCTTATATAATGCTCCAAAGGCAATCAAAGATTTTTTAAAGAATATTGCTTCATTAGACAAAATCCCAGTATCAAAAGAATTACCACCAAATATATCTTTATCGTTGCTTAATGATAGAGTATTTCCTGAAAATGGCATATCTAGATACATCATAGGTGATAGAATGTATATAATCAAAAATTCTCACTATTCATCTAGTTCTACAATAATTTCCATTCAAATTAGGGAATCCAGTATATGGAGCAAAGTTTCATCTCAGACAGATGATATGAAGATGTTTTCCATCAAAAGAGATAAGATCAAAGAAAAAATCCGAATTATTGAAGAACAAGCAATGAATGCCAAAAAGTCTTTTACAAGATCTGCTGAAATGATTGCAAAAATGAGGAGCGACATACAAAGTATTACAGAGGAGCTTAAAAAGAAGAGCAAAACCGAAGAAACAATCAAACAGATAAAAAGCAAAATAAAACAAAACCAAAAAGAAATGGAATCACTTCCTTCTTCCGCTGCTCAGTTGAAAGCCAAACATGCCGAAGCAATTGAAAAGTTAGCTCAATCATGGGATATTCAAACAAAGCTATTAAAGAAGGCATTCAACGTATTACAGAAACATGATACAATTAGGAGAAATGAGTATGAGATATCTGAGGAGCTTCGTGGTTTGAAAGACCAACTTGTTATGGAAAAGCAACAGTTTAAAGCCCAAGAAGCCGCAATTAAAGCTCTGAATGAAAAGAAGGGTGCACTTAAGAATAAAATTAAAAGGCTGAAAAAGGAAGCATCAGATAAGTGTCCATTAAATCAGGAAAACACAGATTTGCTACAAAGTTTGCCATCTGAATTAGACCTACTTCTTGACTCACTCGGTAGGTATAAAGCACAGTCAGAACAACTTACCTCAAGGATAGACTCAACAATCATTGAGAAACATGCTGACAAAGAGAAAAGACTTCTTGAAATCAAGCAAGATCTTCAACTTGCAGTTGAACAAGAAGAACAAGCATCCAAAGAGTTACAAAAAAGGTTTTCCGATTGGAAATCCAAAATGGAGTCCGAAGTGAGAAAAATGAGCGAGTCATTTAGGAATCTTATGGAGTCTTGCAATTATCGAGGAGAAGTTCGCCTTGATTTTGATGATGTATCCAAAATCGAAACATATAAACTGAGTCTGATGGTAGCATTTAATCGCGAATCTCAAATGAGCCTATTATCTTCAACAAGACAAAGTGGAGGAGAAAAAAGCGTGACAACAATCATGTTCTTGCTTGCACTCCAAGATTGTACAGAGTTCCCATTCAGAGTTGTTGATGAGATTAACCAAGGAATGGATGAGAAGAATGATAGAAATACCCTTCAACAAGTGATGCAGTATGCTTTACGGAAGAACTCAACATCTCAATACTTCCTTGTTACCCCCAAGCTCTTAACAAAAATAGAAAACATGAAAGGAGTAACAGTGATGGTTGTTATGAACGGACCTTATGTTGAACCTAACCTAACCAAACCAATAACAATCAATGAATAAATTGTTTTTTACCAATTTTACCCCCTAGACCAGTGTTCATGAATTTTGCAGACTTTGCAAGCGCTTTAGAGCAGATTTCAGCCGATAAAGAGGCAAAAGAAGAAGATCCTAACGAGATAGTTCCTATTAAATCGGGAGAAAAGATAAGTTTAAATCCAGATGATTATATTCCCGAGATTAATAGGTTGAAGAAACAAGCAGAGCTTTCACATAAGCAAAGACAGAAGAAAAACAAGAAAATAGAAAGATCAATGGGATATTATGATAGAATCCAAGCAAAGGACAAACAGGAATCAGCGAAGATTAAGAAAGACACCAAAGTCAAGAAAGTCGACAAGAAAGATAATAAAAACAAACATAAATAGTATTAAAGGGTTATTTAAACTCGGCCCATTCTCTTCATTTCTTCGAAGATAAATTGACCCATATTGCCTGGATGACGAGCAATGCGAACTCCAGCAGCTTCAAGAGCCATGTACTTACCTTCAGCAGTACCCTTTCCACCAGAAACGATAGCACCAGCATGACCCATACGCCTTCCAGGGGGAGCAGTAGCGCCAGCGATGAAAGCAACGATTGGCTTCTCCTTTGTAAGCTTAGTCTTCATGATGAAGTCAGCAGCATCTTCTTCAGAGGTACCACCAATTTCACCAATAAGGATGATACCCTCAGTCTTTGGATCAGCAGCGAACTTCTTAACTACATCAGTGTGAAGTTGTCCAGCGAATGGATCACCACCAATGCCAACAACAGTAGATTGACCGAGACCAGCCTTGGTTGTTGCAAAAGCAGATTCGTAGGTAAGAGTACCAGAACGGGAAACGATACCGATCTTACCAGGGGTGTGGATGCTTGTTGGGATAATTCCCATCTTAACACGAGTGGCTGGTTGAATTATACCTGGGCAGTTAGGACCAATTAATTCACAACCCTTCTCCTTGATGACTTTCTTAACGCGGATCATATCGTGTTGTGGGATATGTTCTGTGATGCAAACGATTAAACCAATACCAGCGTTAGCAGCGTCAATGCATGCTTCAGCAGCACCAGATGCTGGAACAAAGATTAAAGAAGCATTAGCTCCAGTCTTACTTACACAATCCTTAACATCCTTGAATACAGGAAGTCCAGCAATGAGTTCACCAGCCTTCTTGGGATGGACAGCACCAACAACTTGAGTTCCGTACTCCCTCATTAAACGGGAATGGAATTGTCCTTGGGCACCAATACCTTGAACAACAACACGGGTGTCCTTGTCGACAAAGAGTAAAGGCTTGTGAAGGTTCCTAGTGATAGAGGATGAACTCAACATCAGTAAGAATGTGAGGTGATCACATACCCTCTCAAAATATTGAGAAGTTTGTCTGGTTTGTCTTTCACAAACTGAGTTAACGATTGTTTTGAACCTTTAAACCCTGTTGAAAAGTCACAAAATGGGGTATTTTTATCCCTTTTTGAAGATTTGGTTAAAATCCAGATGAATGACACCAGTTTTCCCTTTTTTTTGCCCAACAATCCGTTTTTAGGGTTTGGGGTTGCGTCGTATGATACTCTTAGTGGGATTAGACCTGGGCAGAACTGGTGTTTTTCTGGTTCTCTTTGGGAGGGAGTTCATAAAGATTGTTTTCGGATGTGCCTGTCTTCTATTCCTAGGCAGCCCGAAGAATATGTGAACGACTATCCTGTGAGTTATTTCGATGTGAGAGATAGTGGATATTGTGTATTTGTGTCATATTTTTCAATTATTGTTGAAGATCGGCCTGTTTTTTATTGTTTTGCGATGGCTGTTTATCCAAAAAACGTGAAAACAAATTCTTATTTTATTGATTCTGTTTATCAACAAATTTCTCTTCTAACAATGCGAATTCACAAGATTATCGAATTTAATTCTACAGTGAAACTGAACGAATCTGATATACACGATTCTATTGTTATCCTTTATGAGATTATGTGTGCAAATATGAGCAAACCATCTCCTCCAAAGTATACTATCTCGCCACAGTTTGTTTCAGCGGCACTTACCTCACACCTTCAAACACAAATGACTACAATTATCGAAGTTAAGACATATGAGGAGGCCGAATCACTGTTTAACTTTTTGGGATGTTTTCTTTTTGAGAATCAGATTGAAATGTCATCAAAAACAATTCGCTCACATCCGGTTCCGGGTTTGTTTTTGCAGATTGTCTGTATTCATCAAGAGCTTCCTTATGAATATTTATGGCAATTTCAGAGACCATGGACTTGGATTAGGATGTCACAGCAACAAGTCATACAATCTCCTGAGATAGATACGCAAAAAGGGGTATTTAAAGAATTTAGGTCATGTGTTCAAATGAGGTATAATGAAGAGATAATATCATGCAAGTCTAAAATGCAAAAAACATACAGACCGAAATTTATTTTATCAAACAAATGGAGTTTATCTATTATTGAACAATTTAACAAGACTCCTCATCAAATACGCACATATTTTTGTGAGCAACAACTTGGACATTATATGAGGATTGCTTGCGTGATGATTGAAAAGATTAATGCATCAATGAAGAATTCGAACAGTCCATTTTTATCACAGGAAAATGCACAACAGATTGAACATCAATTAAACCTTACCGATAAAGAAGAGTCAAAAGCTATTGTTGCAATTGCTCAGTTGTTTGATGGTTTGGCATTCAAGAGGATGTATGCTGGAAGGAAAGAAGTATTCATGCAAATGATAGCAACAATTTAATTTACTTATAACATTATTATTATGATGCGCATTTCAAGCTTAACTCTTTGATTCGATTTAGTAGCTCTTTCTCTATTATTGATGAATTTGTGTGATAGAGAATAATATCTGCCTTTTTTTGTAGGCAGTCTTCTTTGAAGAATGCAAGATTTTGAGAAATTTCTGAAGAAAGCCTTTGTTTCTTTTTTTCTAGTTGAAGGTTTTTCTGTTTTTGCAATGACAAATCATTTTCATATCCTTTATGTGTATTCATTATCCACACCTTTTTCTCGCTTAGTCTATCTAGAAGATCATCAATTTTCATGTACAACGGCCCCCCATTATCAGAGAAATACTTTTCTCTGGACCACTTTTCATGAATTGGCTTCAAAAGTTTGAGTCTTTTCATTAATAGCTTGAATTGTTTAATGGAAGTATCTGTTTTTTGATGTAGATCTTTTTGGTATTCTTTAAGTTTAGATAGTTCATTAGTTAGATCTGCTTTATGTTCGCTCCATCCAATGTTTTTATCTATCGCATTTATTTGATCCACTTTTTTATCCTCATCATCAATTTGTTCTAAGCAATCATCAATATTTCGATTCAACTCTGTTTGAATATGCACAAGGTTTGATATCTCTTCTTCAAGTACCATAATATCATTTTTATAAACAGAAAAATCATTATTTCGACTCATGTTATACTCTTCATCGATTGCTTTCTTAAGTTCTCTTTGAGATTCTTCTAGCAAAGATTTGAGCTTTAGGAAGTGCATTTCATGTGAATGTTTAGATATTTCCACATTTTTAATCTCTTCTTTGACCAATTTCAACGCATTCTCATTGTTGGTTTTATTTCGGGTAATATCAGATAAACTCTTCTGAAGATTAAGACTTTCTTCAGTAACCATATCATTTTCATTTTCTATATTTCTAAACTGATCTCTTATTTCATTTATTTTTGACCTTAATTGAACTATATCATCATGTTTCGCTTTCAAGAATTCTTTATGTTCCTCACTCAACAAATCAAAATTAATCTGGGAAAAAACCACATTTTTTTTTCCAAATCTCTCCACCTTTTTTCGCCTTTTCAAACTCAACTCTGCGTTTGCAGCCCGTTTCAATTTCTCTATTGTTACTTGGGTCTCTGCAAATTCTCTCTCAAGAGAATCATGTTCATCTTGTAGTCTATCAATATCAACGAAAATTTCTTCTAATTCTTTTTGCCGAGTAAGTATTTCGTCATCTGTAAAAGAGAGTTGAAAAAAATCTTCTTGCATGAAATAAACGATTTTATGGAAAAGTTTATAATTCTTGTTTGATATCATCATTAGTATCCTCTTCTGACTTAAGCTTTCCTTGTTCTGACATCATTACAATTTCGAGGAACACCTTTTCAAGTGTTGAACACGAGCAGGTGTAGAATTTGATTCCAATATTAGCTTGTTTAGCATCTTGAAGCATTCTAAACAGCGGTGTGAGTTGGATTGAAGCAGCAGGAATTGAGTAAATTCTAGATAATGGACGGTATATGGTAAGACGTGCTGATGGGAGCTTTGTTTGGAAGAAATTATCAATTGACATTTGGGTTGCTGGAAGTGAATCACTAAGAACTAATTCAACTTTCCATTCAGTTCCAAATTTGTTGGACAAATATTGTGGTGTACCAATTGCATAAACGCATCCCTTCAACATAATTGAAATATTATCACAAAGGGTCTCTGCTTCATCAAGAAGGTGAGTACAAAGCATGAATGTTTTTGTTCCTCTATACATATTGATTAAATTATGAACTTTGTGTCTTGCAATTGGATCAAGTGATGATGTTGGTTCATCAAGCAAAACAATTCGTGCATCTGACAAAAAGGCAAGAGCAACAGCCACTCTTCTTTGATTTCCACCAGACATTTCACGAACAAGTTTATCCGCATGCTCTTCAATACCTAATGTAGTGATTAGTGTTTCCATTCTAGAATTGGCTTCGGCTTCAGGAAGACCATAAATCTTTGAGAAGAAACGAATATGTTCTCTGGCAGTGAGCTCTGGGGTTAAATGATCATCAAATTGCGGGCACACAGCAAGGCGAGTCGAATCAAACCCTAAAGAAATATTAACACCATCAATTTCAATTGTTCCATTGCTAAGTGGAATTTCACGAAGAATCATCTTAAGGAGTGTGGTTTTTCCTGCTCCATTAGCACCAAGGAATCCAAATAATGAACCTGGTTTGACACCTAGAGACACTTGATTAACAGCGCACAAAGGTTTTCCTTCTGAGTCCGAGAATAATTTACTCACATCTTTAATCCAAACAGCGTAATCACCAGGAGCAGCATTTGCCACTTCACGTTCCATTTGAAGAGCTTCTTCAGTCATTGGTTGTTGTGATTTAATGCTTCGGAAAAGTTCTTCATTTCCTTGCCATCCAAATACAGCCATAGCTTTCGATGCAGATTGGCTAGCAATTTCAATAAGGAAAATTATAATTGCATATAATGGGGTATTGGCAATCGACAATATGAGAAGAGGCTTAAGATAACGATTCTTCCAGAAATCAGTGATTTTCATTGTTTTATCACCTGACATTGAGGTTGTAGCAACAGTCTTTAATGAAGTATATATATTTGTTGCTGGAATAACAGCTCCCACCCAAGCAACAAGTTGCTTATCGGCCTTGGGGAAAATAACATCAATCATAAAGAACAAAATCAGTGGAACAACACCAATCAAAAGATAGAAGGTGCTACCAACATTCTTATTAGAGAACAAGAAACTAAAAGCATATGTTAGAAGTACTGTTGATACAGCATTCACTGAAAGAATATACAATGTCATTGATGAATAATCACGGAAATAAGTAATCTTGAAAAGAAGGTGTGCAGCCCAAATAACAATAGCACAAATCTCTATCAACACAACATCAACTATGAATGAACCTAACCAAAATGGCAACAGTTTCAAACCACTTGAAAGCATGTATGGACGCCTGTTAGACTTAATTTCATCAATCATTTGTCCGATAAAAATTGAACAAACATTCATGAGACCTGTAGCTATGAAGAATGGACCGATAATAATTGCAAAAAGATCACCAGATGAACTTGTTCCAACCGATGATGTTACAACGATATCAGCGTCTTTATCTTTGTTGATATACTTCCATAGCATTCTCCTAATAATATTATATGAAGCATCTGATGATGAATTACTCATGAACTTGATATCGAAATTTCCTTGAGCTTTATCACCAACAAAGGTAATTGATGAAGAATTTTCAATAGAAAACGCAAAGACAACGTTGGTATTATGCTTCTCAGGAAGTTGTGCATTATACGCCCAGAAGTTAAAATTATCGAATGAATCAAACTCAACAATTTTCAAATCAGTTTCTAATTCCTTCTTGCATGTTTCAGTTAAATACTGGTTAATCTCGGGAAAACAGTTTGGGCAGGTCGAAGAACCAATACGAGCAACAGTAATATTGCTCTTAGAAAAGTCCTGGAAACCCGAAGATTTCGATCCAGAAATTGACGAATCAAGAATAAATGACAAAATTAAAGACGCCGAAGACAAAGCGCAAGTAATTAGAATCGTTGTCAATACACTCCATCCACTTCTCTTGTACACCACAAATCGTCTATACAAAATACCACCAAGCTGATCAAGCTCTCGAGACATGATAAATAATGAATACGGTTTGTTTCCCCAATACACGAATTATCGAATGGTTTGTGAAGAAATCGATAAATTGTTTTATATTTTTCTGAGCTTTTCGATAAAGTATATTATTTCATTTACTTTTTGTGAACTGATACACTATTTAAATAAAGTTATTTTGTTTATCGAATTTAACTGATTTGGTTATAAAGGCAATTATTATCCAAGGATTTTTTCATTTAGCCGGAACAGAGTTGGAAAATCGATGTAAGGATCTTCAATTTTTTTGATTATTGGAAAAACTTTGAGAATTTCATCATATCTCAAATATGAATGGAATTTGAATTCTCGGTTTTTGATTGTTAATAGGTTATTCACTTGGAAAAGACTAATATGAGCCTCCTCACAATAGTTTGACAACGCAGTATAGTCTAAAGAAAATACTAAGCATCCACTCGCATCCAAGAACTTACCAACTGTTCTACAATGACCAGTCACAATGATGCGATTTGAGCCTTTGATAAAATTCTTGTAATAGTGCGTGTATATGATTCCATCATATTGATAAGCATAAACACACCTCTCAAGATAAGTAAGAAAAAGATTATATTCCGGAATAGTCCATTTTGGTAAATCTTCACATAAGAAACCCAATTCTTTGTTTCCAAATATAAAAACAACATTATTTTCGGAATACATTTTCGGAATTTTTTTCTGCAAAATTCTTTCAGAATGAATCAAAATACTTGGCTTTGTTATTCTAAAAAACTGTTTGTGATGTTCTTTAAACTGTTTATATACTAACTTAATCTCCTTGTATTCAGTATCATCACCAAAGAAATTTTTAACCTGAATTCCGAAAATCTGAAATATTTCTCCAATTATCTCCAAAGATTCTTTTTCTCGATACGAACAATATATATCACCAAGGAATATATTTAAATCATCAACATTAATATTGTTCTTGGTTATATTCCACAGGTTTTTATCTCCTTCAATGTCACCATATGCTCTGACTAACATGATTAAATATGCCTATAACGATTATCTTGTAATTCATTAGAAATCTCAATTATTTTGTAAACAGTCAGAATCCGATGTAAAATACATAAAGACGATTATTTAGGCGCCAAGTTCACCAAATTTTGGCGCTCTGCTCATGGAGAAAATAGATACTAGCCTAAAAGCGCTTTCGAGCCGGGTTATGAATATTCTAAGAGAAGTGTCGGTTTCAACATATTCTGATATGACACAGCGAATAATTATGGAATATGGAAGACCTCCTAACGACGTAACGCTTAAAAGGAGAGTTTATGATGTTCTTAATGTATTTTTTGCCATTGGAGTTATTGAAAAAGATGATAAAATCATAAGAGTGGTCGCAAACCCGAACTTCTCAAGGTTTTCAAAGAATGAGTTCGATAACAATAATTATTCCAAGCGACATCTAATCACCCAGCAAAAACTTAAGCTAAGGCTTCTTTTTGGAGATTTTTTAAGAATTATGTGGTTGGAAAAAGAAAACTCAATTAAGTATAGACCAACTGATAAGATAATGATTCCATTTTTCATTCTTCAAACGAATAATGAAATAATTAAAGACAGAGAAACGTATACTACCCTTGCTAAATCAACCATCATCATTTCTCCACAAGATATTCTCCGAAAATTATACGATAATATCGATACTGATTTCATTAGAGGATACAGCCCCCAAATAGATCGGATTATATCCTGTCTTCAAGATACTGGGGACTCAGATTCAGAAGATATGTAGATTTGTTTTTATTAATAAACGTACATTTTAAAAGTGCCATTGATGATATGATAAAAGTCGAGAATAAGTCCCGCAAAAGATCAACCCTAGATGTCCAGTCTGTTTTAAATCTATCCCAGATTAAGCTAAGTCGTATTTCAGCTCTTGAACGCTATCAGGCTTTAAGTTTTGATGAGATCGAGTCAATTTCTTGGATAAATCCGATTTCTGATTTACCCACTCATATTATAATGGGACCAAAATCTATAGAACCCCAAATTGCTTCTCCTCAAGGGAGGAAATGCGAGGTTGATATAAAAGATTTTGAGAATAAAGGTGAATTAACACCAGAGAAATATGTGGATATTATCAATGATAAGAATTATATCGGCACATATTCTTCAATACCTATTGTTGATTCCAGAATCAATAGTATAATCGAAAAAAATTCTTTCTGTTTTTCAAATGGGCCACCAGTAATCAAGTACATTCATGTGACAAATACTTTTTTTAATGGTAGCGCATCAGGGGTAGGTAATAATAATACTATTTATCATTTATTGTCATATTGCAAGATGCCGATATCTGAGACATTGCGCATAGATTTTGCCGAAAATCCTCCACTACACACGGTTTTTAACTATAGTTATTCAGATTTTTATATTCCATATATATATGATCCTGGTCATTCATATTTAATAGTCTTTTTGTTATCAAGTGAGGAATGTAATGGAAAATATATTGAGAAACCATTTGCTGTTGGTTTTTATCGCATTGACAATGAAAATCCTCCAAAAGTTATTCAGTTTGATTGGTATGCATTTAATCCAAAAATACCACTTGAACAACATATTGGATCATCAGCAAAACTCTCAATCAATTTTGGACTCCAAACACAATTCACTAATGAAATCCAAAAATCTAATACTATGAGGCTTCTTTCATTTAATAGCTTTTATCCATCTCCATTTTTGGCAATTTATAATCTCAAACTTAAGTTACCCAAAAAACTTAACCTAAAAGGATCTTTAGTTGGATGTGAAATATCAATTTTATCATCAGATGGCAAAACCCTCGAGTTAGGGACATCTCCATATTCATTAACTTTTTCAGAAACCGTATCATCATATTATTTAATACCTGACGATGAGCTTTATTTTCCCAGTAGCATGTGTTTTTATTTGAATAACCAAGTTGACTCGTCTTTGAGTGTAATAATCAATGTGTTTTCATGGAATGAAAGGAAGGGTAAGCTAATTTTAAGTCAAGCTTTTCCAATTACTAGTGCAATTCAGGATCATGAAAACAAAATGTTGAACAAGTCATCAATATTTTCGGGACTTAACAAGGGGATGGGCGGGAGAGTTTGTTTTTCTACAATGTTCCCAATTATTGTATCTCAACCACTTCCCTTACAACCAAGGATTACTGAAAAACTATATAAACCAGATTATTCTCATTCAATGTTCATGGATTCTATACCAAATATTCTTCAAAGCATATTTTTAATAGATAACATAGCCAAAATTGACTTTGCTACTGTTATAGATATTATTAAGCATTGCGATAAACCTAAACTATACTCATGGATAGAGAATTATTTTGTTCCTTCAAAGAATTTTACCTCTCTATATCTTGATGTTTTGATACAAAATGTTTCCAATATTTTTGATAGTCCAGACTTCTTTTTTCATTTAGCCCTTAAATCAATGATTACTGAGAAAGTTTTTTCTCTTGATCAAATTGATAAGTTAATGTGTAAACTATCAAGTCAAAGTATTGATATAAGGATTCGAAAAGCTGCTTCAACATTTCTTCTTCATCTTAGAATGTATTTTGATATTCGATTAGTTCTTAAAGCTGCGATGAAATGGCTTTATCAGTCAACTGTTGATAATAGATTGGATATTTACCAAGTATTACTGACTGATATTGGCTTTGTTCATGGAGTAATGTTTTTTTCTCGATCAATTATGACCAATTTTAAGCAATCACCTTATATTCCATTCTTTTCTCTTTTGTTTTCTACTATACGTCAATCATTTCTGAAAAGTATTGAAGAGGCTGTATCTCATGCTGTTGATACAATTGCAGTATTATCAGTTACTTTGGAAAAGTATTCTTCTGAAGAAAGCGTTATTGATGCGTCAACAGTTTTGTTTCCGTTGCTAACAATAATATTTACTTTTTATGATTTTGTTAAAAACACACTTCATGAAGATACCAGAATGATACCAATGGTTTTATTCATAATTAAATATTGTTCATATGAGCAGTTTATCGAATATTTTTTGGTATTAGCTGAAGACTCCCAATTTAGATTCTTCGATTTTCTGGGAGCATTATGCCACCCATCAATGATATCACTGATTTCCAAGAATTCTGTGAACTTGTCGAATCATTTATTATCTTGTACAATGGAAGTTACCTGGAGATTATTAAAATTCTTTGGGTTTTTAGAAGAATTACCAAGAATTGAAAATCAATCAATTAGATCTCTTTTAGGAGTATTTTTTCAGATTATATCGCCTCAACAAGACTCAGAAGCATTTGTTTTTATTTTGAAAGCATTGGCATTCGTAATAAAGAAGTTTTCGGATATCATATTTGTTCAAAAAACAGATCATATTTTGAGTATTTTGGATGCTGTTCTTCCATTAACTCAGAGGAAGCTTTATGAGGCAAGGATTTGTTCAATTGGTTTTATTAATTGGATTTGTCAGTATGAACTTACTTTTCATAGAAAGGCCTTTAGTTGCTTTTTATGCCTAAATATTTCTATATGTCGTGTATTTTTCGAAGTAAATGGTTTCATAAGATTCACACAATATTTACCAGAGGGATTGTCTCCTATAGATCAAGTAATCAAGGTTTTAGAACAAGCTAAAAACGAATCATGTTTTTACCAAGCAAAAATTGATAATCTTATGAATGTTCATAGACTTTATAAAAATTTCCCTTCGATCAGGTTCTACCTATACAAGGAAGCTATTCGTATTAATAAAATGAATAATGATCATTCAGCAGCCTTTATTAATCAATGGAGACTTTGTTCACTTATTGCTGATATTACTAAGAAACGAAACATCATAATTGAAGGCATTCCTAATGAAGGAAGCTATGGTTTTAAACTTATTGGAGCTGATAATCCGGTTGATCTCTCCAGTTTTCCAGAGTCTTCAGCATATCTATTACTTGAAGGTTCTCATTTTACAGAGTCAAGCTTATCGGAAGAGCTTAAAGAATCAATGAAACTTTGCCAAACAGCAGGTTTTCATTGGCTCATAGGTCCCGTTTCCGAGTTTTTACTTGGATACCTTGAAAAAAAGAGGGAATTTGAAGCACTGAAGGAAATATTTATTCTTATGAACAATTCTTATAATGAATTGGCTAAGCTAGAAAAGCCATTATCTCGATTTTATTTAGTATCGATGAGAGGCCCTGCCTTTGAAACATTGAAAAACAAAGATACAATTCAGATGTTTTCAGGTGATCATGTTGATAGTTTTTGCATAAAAATCAAAGAAATGTTTCCTGACCTGGAATTTATCAAAGAATCAGAACCACTTATTTTAACCAGTCCAGCAGAATTCTCAAAGAATCTAATGCAAATTTTTGAAGTTAATTATGATGAAACTCAATTATCTAATCTTTCGGTAACAGATTTCTCATTCCAGAAATTTGGTTTAGAGGCATCTTGGGGGGATTTATACGTACAAAGATATAATATTAAAACTAAGGGGCCCTTGCCCAATATTTCTAGTAATATTGCAATATCAGAATGTGTCATGAAAAGGATCTCAAGGTTTAGCTATTACATTGATGTCCTTTCTAAGTATTTTTATGATTTAAATAGGATTGTCGAAGATTTTGGAGCATTATTACCTCCAAAAAAACTCTCTGGATTATGGGGGAAAACAGCTTTGAATATAAACGAGGAATACCTGATCTCAACTATTGGTAGGGTTTTATCACCAAGTCACTCAGAAGAGAAATGTTTCCACTTTACCAGAATGCTATTGTTTAAGGAAATTTCTGAAAAAGATTCACCTGAAAAACTAAATGCTCTCATTGATAATATATGGAAATGTGTATCTATGGGGGTTAATTACTATTTTCAACTTAATAAACTCAAGAATCAAAATACAAGGGATAGTGTGTTGAATAATGCGATTATACTGGAATATCAAAAAGTATTATCCCTAAAAAACACAAAATAAATATGTATCACTTTATTGATCCTATTTCGGATTTTAGTCTGCTAATAATTCGAGCAGAATATGGTTGGGATTTGGGAGATTCTAGAAACTGTTTAATCTTGCTGATTTCTTCCGAAATTCTTTCATGGTGTTGAGGGAAAACAGGTTTGCATATGTGAATGAACCCTTCGAGTAGTCTAGGTGCTTCATACACCGGACTATCACATGATAAGTAGTTAACAGTGTTTGAAAGCCATTCAAGGCCATATTTTGCAAATAATTCGGGTAAAGATACTAAAAAACTGAAGAATGGAGCGATCACAAAGCCTGTTTTATCGATTTGTTTTGAGTCGAATGATGATCCTACTGTTGGATTTTTTTGTGGATATACCCACTTGGAGACTCGTGAATAGTATTCAATGAGATCATCAATTTTGTTAGGGTGCTGCTTATATATTATCTGCAAAAACATACTATACTTATGAATCTCCACACTATCGAACTGTTTGGAAATTTCCTCTAATGAAATAACAAGTTTTTGGTAAAAAACAGTAAGGAATGAGTTAAGTTTGGATTCATCAATGCCATTAATATATTCGCTAAACTTTTTGTTTCTATCAGCCTCAGAAGAGATGTTAATCACACTATTTATACTGCTAAATTCATTCAAAACAACACCCGAACTCTTCTTTTTAACATGTTTCTGAGGAATAACTCTTGGTTTAACCTCAATAGCGCCATCAACCATTTCTTTGCTGTTCATCGAATCTTCTATACTATAGACAGATCTATTTGGTTTCTCTAGCTCTTCAACACTCGGAAAAACATTAAACATTGAATGAGATACCTCTCTAGCCTTTGGTTTCTTTAGGGTCTCTAACATTTATTGTTTTTACAAATCTATTCTTCATTTTTTATTAATCTTCTTTGTTGGTACTATATCCCTATCAATAACACTTCCAGTGCAAGCATCATATACTCTCATTGTCCAACTTGTTTGGAGGCCCTTATATATCGCCTCCTTTCTTAGTTCTGTTGGCTCTCCCCTCTTCTTAAATACAAACAATGAGTACAGACCACATACAAACCACTCATCTTTTGTCATTTTAGTTGCTTCAAAGTTTCCTATTTCCAATAATCTATGGAATAGCGATTTCATTTCTGGTTTATCAAGGCATTCTTGATAATACTCATGAAAGCCAGACTTTTTAACAAGATCAAAGTTAAATTCCTTAAGTAAAGACGTTAATACTTTTGGATGGACCAAGAACTCTTCTAAATCATCAACCGATTCTGCAAGTGTAAAATTATATCCGGCGCCAAATGGAGGAATTGGATTATTTGGATCAAAATTACACTTCAATTGTAATACAGAATTCTGGAAGAATCTTCCATGTTCCCTAAATAACTCAACTAATTTTAAAGAGTTAGGAATGGTAATAAAACAATAACCACCTTCATGAACGCACGAACACAAGTTTCTTACTGCACAATATGCAGTATCAAAAGCTTTAAATGAATAATGTAATGCAAATTGGCATGATGCAAAATGAAATTTTAAGCCAGTAAATACCTTTGTTATGTCATTTCCAAAAGAATCACCATGTATGAAAGTTGCTTTGCATGAATCAGACATTTTTTGGAATTTTTCAAATGCTCTTTCAAGTGATTTCAAGGAACAATCCGCAAAAACCATTTGTGATGGATTTTTTAGTCGAAATTTAGGTATATCGCCCCCTTTACCACAAGCTAAATCCAATATAACAGCATTAGGAAAGGGACAAAAATGATCAATCACAGAACTCTTGACCCAGTTATTATAATCTCGCAAGTGAAGAATAGGACATTGATTTCTCATTCTAATACTGTAATTCGGTCCAGCTGTTTTATCATATTTGTCACCAATTCCATGCATGAAAATGTAAATGTTGTTTATAAATCTGTTTTGTTGAGTCTTGATACGCTTTTAGATCTTCTGGTGATTTTTTTGGGTACAAATTCAGGATCATGTGATTTTATCTTACTGTGAAGTACTTCGAGGGTCTGTACATGATCAGATAGATCGGGGGCCCTATTTCCAACTGCATAAATACCTGAGGGAAGAGGAACAACAATGTTGTTTTCTGTAATTTCGGCCAAAATTGCCTTTAATCTCTGGTTTTCTTGTCGAAGATGATCTATCTTAGTTTGAGTAACTAATTTATTCTTGACCGGATCATCTTTTTGTGAAAATAGAATCTTTGGACTATCAACTATATCGGGATCAATATCAATATTTCCAGACATATAGACAACAGATAATGTAGATTGCTCTATTAAATCTGTTAAACTGTATATGAATTCATTAGTAAATTCATTATCTCTGAGGTCAAGGAACATTAATGGTTGAAGTATTCCTTTGTTATTACAGGCCATATCTCGCTTTCTTTCTGCTTCTTTTTGCAATTTTGAATGGAAATCAATAAGATCTGCTAGTGAGGGTATGGATTCATCATTCAACTGACATTTTCTTGCTTGAAATTCTACAATTCCCTGCTTCTTCATTGACTCACACAATAAAGAGAATCCTTCTGTAGATAGCTTGATATCTTGCAATCTCAAAGATCTCAATGGTGAACATTGAAATATGGATTGACAAAGAATATCAATATCTGGAATTGATATTGGGATGGATGTGAATTGCAGAATTGAAATAGTTTTGGTCTTGGGAATAATCCTTGAAAGCAAACCAATGAGTTCTGAAACCGGTTTTTTGAGAATTCTTTGAACTGATGATTCAAGAACCAAAGGTGGCGCACATCGGCGCTTTGTAGGGGATCCAAATTCGCTCATTTGTTGAGATTTAAATTCATGATTCACAAGAGTTTTATAATTAAAACCAAGTCCCTTTATCGTTTTATATCCATGATGCAACAACGAATTGCAAAAAAAAGTCCATTCATTGATATCCAATGATGATAAATCAAAGTCTAAAAAATCATTCTTGCATTCACCTAAACCTTTAAGGATTTCATATGAAAAAACTTGGTTCTGATTCATTTTAACAATTAAAGGTCACTTTTACAATATAAAATAGGTTAACTGTTGCAGGATCCATTTAGGTACTTGACTTATTCTGCTTATCTTATTGGAAAATTGGTCACCAGATAACCCCAAGCACACAATAGTTGAAAGGTGTTTGATTTGGAAAGTTGGTGTTTGGATGGTTATAACTGGGTTAATAGTATAGTAACCAGATCCCATATTACCATTATCAAACATCACCACTGAGTCAAGTTTAACTGTACCTGATGGGATAGAAAACACTGTATTTGGATTACTAACTATAATGCAGTCTTTGAAATCATAATCGCCTTGTATATAAAACACACCATAGGCGGCAGGGGAACTGTTATTTTTTATGTTGCATTTTTCCATTAAGCGAGAATTAGTTCCAGAAGAGAACCAAAAACAAATGGAATGAGATGGCTTGTTGTTAGATATTGTCGAATATATCATTGAAAGAGAATCACCGTTAAAACATCTCATTGCTGACACATGATAAAGAACATTATTTGAGTTATTCATGTATTTAACGATCTGAATTCCTTTTTCTAAGTGTATTGGCATGTAACCTGTACCATAAGTATTAGGGCATCGTAAAATCGAAACGTAATCGATTCGATTGATCATCTGGCTTCCTACTTCAATATATGAGAAACTATAATAATGGCCAGAAGTACAACTACACTCATATCCACATATTTTATTTAAGACAACATGAGTATTCGACGTGGAAGAAATATATATTGCGCCACCATGAGTCACTGCAGTGCATGTATCAAACGCACATTGTTCTATTAATACTTTTAGATTCGAACCTGTTATATACAATCCTCCCCCTAAAGATGGCGAGGATATGGTCTTAAAAAGACACTCATATAAATATAGATTCGAATTCTGCGCACTCCAACTACCACAAGATGCTGCATTAACGGAGAAACCATAAAAATCTTTGAAGCTGCTTTTAGATAAACAACAATAAAGAGAAAAAAATATCATAAAAAATAATAATAGTTTACATTGTAAACTTTGAGTTTACGAATATTACTATGTAAACAGGTAAGTTCTCTTGTGTCACCCTGATGAGATGATATTATTCAACGACTTCAGGCAAAAAACCGGTTTTTTGGAACAGGGAATATCATATTTTTGATTGAACATCAGAAACTATCGAGTAATATTCAAGAGAAGCTACAAAATAATATCCAAATCAAGAATAATATATTCTTTATCCTGCTTTTGGAGCACAATGATAATAAACCTCTAGCAATCACACAATAAGAAATTTTTTTTGATGAGAATAATGGAATTTTGCTAAACCATTATTGGTTCATATCAAAGTTGTTGTTCGTCGAGAAATGGGACCTTTCTCAGTATAGTTATTAATAAGCCTTAATATCATTGCTTTATCATTTTCTTTGTTATCCATTTCAATCATTTCTGAGGTAATAGTGTCTATTCTCTCACTTAATTGTTTTTTCAGATCTTTATAGTGTTCTGTTTCTGCCATTAGAGCTAATAAATCTTTTTGGTTATGGTTTAATGATTTACTTAAATCATTTCCCTGGTTTATGATAGTTTGATAAGTCCCTTTTAAGGCACTATTATACTTTTTCAGCCTATTTATAGATTTGGATATTTCATTCAAATTTTTTATACGAGTATCTGTGGTAAAACCATTCTGACTATTCATTACATTTAATTTATGATTCTTATCATTAAATTGTTGAATTAAAGATGAATTTTTTTCATTTAAACTCTTATGATTATCGATTTCTTTTCTTATTTCCTTATTTCGAATTTCAAGAGTAGAATTCAATCTATTAATAGATATGCAATCCTTTTTTAGCTTCACAACGGATATTTCTTTTGATCTGACACTGAATCCTTTTGATGATGATTTCGATAGTATCTTTGTGAGTTCAGCATATTTTTCTTTCATGACTTGTAATTCAGCTTTCGCTAAATAAAATGATTTCTTATATTTTTCAATTCTTTGGTTGAACTTGTAAATCTCATTACTTAGTTTCAAATTCATTTCTTCTAACTTAATTTGTTTTTCAAAGGCTTCTTCTTCATTAAATATTTGTGGATTTTTATCTTGAGTAGCAAACAAAAATTCTGCTTCTTGCATCTCAGTAATTAGTTTTGACATTTCATCATTAAAAACATGATTCTTTTGGGATAATAACATATCATTATCCCGATCAGCTTTTTTCCGCATTTGATTGCTAAGGGTATGACTTGACTCAATCCCAAAATAATATGGCGTCTTTAAGTTCTCAGAATAAAAGGAAAATCCTGAGTTAATAATCATTAAAGCCAATATCGAGTCTTCAACAGCTTTGCGATTTGGAGAATTTTGTAGAACATTTATTATTAAAAATGGTAGTTGGGAATTAATAACGAATTGTTTAAGCCTCTGCTTGATGTTTTGATCAAGCTTACAGCACTCACATAAACAAAGAAAGAACTGAAGAGATATAAAAGCATTATTCTCCTCAATTTGTCTTTTGAATTCGGTTAAAAAATGAGTTTCTATTTCAGCAATTGACTTAGAAATCATTTCAATATTATTAGAATATCTTGCTAAAAGTCGAATGATTAGCAACCCTATTTCTTTTTGTTTTAGATGTATCATAGAATCATTGTTTAAAACCAATCTCAAAGCTTTGGAAAAAACATTGCTAACATCAGCATCAATAAATCGGTTATTACAATAGGAGAAAACATTATTAAACATACATAATCCCATATATGAGACATATTGGTGTTTTGAATCAAGAAGAAAATCAATAAAGTCAATGAAAAGATTGTTTGTTTGAATAACCATGATCACTTTTGAATATATTGATTCAAAAGTGTCTAACATTTGAAAAATTAAATAGGCAATATATCCTCCTTTAAATGAAAATGAAAAAAGCTTGTAAATATCCTCAATTATTAATTGGGAATACATTTTCTGAATAATCCAGCATGAAACATAATGAGAAAAAAGAGAGCTATCCTTAGAATCAAGTGTTGCAAGTGCTATTTTAGTTGCTGTGCTAATATTAATTTGAGAAGGATAACAGTGCATTAATATATATAATGATTGAATTGATAGATTAGCATTCAATGATGATAGAAGATTGATTAATGCGGGTTTAAAAACGGAAAATTTTAACACCAAAAAAGAATTATTTAATGAAGAAGGCAAATAATATATCATTCCGCATAGAATACTAAGTATGAATTCATGAAAAAGATTTTTTGAAAAATGATATTCAATGATTAAAACAATCAATTCGATCGATAGAGATGATAAAGTTGAACAATTAGTTGAAAAAAGAAGAGCTGCCAACATTTTAAAGAATGTTTCACCATTTTTAACAGTGATTAAACATTTCTTAAAATTAATCCTCAAAGATCCAAAGTATTTCATCAATATTTCATCATATGGCGCATAAAATGATAGCATTTGATGAATATTTGGATTCTGAATAGAGAGACTATAAACGTATTCATAAAGTTTCAGAATAAAGGGAGAAAATGGACACTCTGCTTTCTCTAATGGTTCAAACATAGCCATTTGCATATAAATATGTTGAATAATCCGAGTAAACTCATTCGACGATATAATTTCAATGTATTCAGATGAGTTGAGTATATCATACTCAAGAAATGATGCTAATTTTTGTTGGTACTTTTTATCACAGCCAATTAAAGAATCTAAGCTATCCAAAACCCGAGAAAGATCTTTAATCATGTAAACAATAAAATACATTTTATAAACTGATTTTGCCAAGTTGAGTTAACCAAGAAGGTGTTAGCGGATCCATAGAGCAGGATCTATTGATGTGATCAAGCACTATTTGCGAAGTTTTTCAACAAACTCATTTGAGCGGACCAAAAAAATCATTGGTTAACATATGAGTGTTATCTTCGTAAAATTTGACTCTATTGTTGTGAAGCTCTCCAATTGCGTGCATAATTTTTGATCATTAATATAATTTCACCTTATGCTCACCTGTTGTGTTGGGATATGAGTATTTCTTTCGCAACTGGTTGTGTATTTGCTGGTTCACAAATGAGGAACTTTTCGACAGTTTTCCTAATAGAAAAAATAATTTATCAATCAAAATTGACTGAGATAACCAATAATAGAATAAAAATGAATTCAAACTTGCTCTTCTAATACTTAATTATGTGAATAAGATATTAATGGATTTAAAAAACTTAAATCACACAATAAATATCAATGAAGTCTTTGGAATTAAACGTAACCTTTTTAACATGCGTGAGATTAGAAGGCTTTGGTTCTTTCAGATCGGATATAAATGCAATTAAATTATGGGGAAGGAACTGTAATAAAAATTGAGATCTGGATATTATGTCATTTGATAGATCTGGGTGGGAATTTTGAGAAAAATCAAAATTAAGACTGCTTTCCTTGGTTTTGTAGATCAGGCAGAGAATATCAAAAGAGCATTGATACTTCATCATTATACTTTCAAATCCGGAAACAATTAATTGTGATATCTGAGCTCCAAGTTTGTGAATCATCCATTTATTAGTTGAATCGTTTGAAATATATATGGCCCAAAATGTGTCACCAGATTCTCGAAGAAATCGAAAGCATGAATTCCCTAAACATTCATAAAAATGATTTGAGATTTCATATCGAAATGCAGAAACAATATTAATGGCGGTGATTTCTGACCATTTGGAAAACCCTTTGATCTGAATGGTAATGATTGATACATGAGACAACTTTAATGAATTATTATCAGTTGAAAAATTTGAATTCTCATGTACTGGAAAGAATCTATAATATATGGAATCATACATTCTCTTTAACACTTCAGTATTAGATGTATCTTTCGATAGAATTGCAAAAACTACATAATGCAAACTCATCGATTCATTAACATACAAATAATAGGGTGTGAGTAAATAAAAATCATTATTATCTCCTTTTAAACTTCCAGGTGCAGGATTATATGATGAATTGTATGATTCAACAATACCAATGATTTGATTCTTCATTGAGTCACTAAACAAAGAATCTTTTAAAGATAAACCTTTTGATAAACCAATTCTCTGTTTGGCTAACTCGGATATTGAGATAATATCAAGGAATCTATTCACAACAAAAACATCAAGTGGTAACATATCTGATGATAATTCTTTAGAGTTAAAGTAATCAGTTTCTATGTTTTCAGAATATTCTTTGGGTAAAATATTTTGAAGCATATGGTATCCAGAATTTAATTCTGCAATCACATAAGGAAGAATTTTATAGAAAAAATACCCAACAAGTACTATTATTATGATAATTAAAAATTGGTACAATACAAATGTACCAAAAATGCTTTTATCAAATTCTATGTATATATTTGTGTAATTACTTACAAGGACGAAAAAATCTTTTAATGTTTGGGAAAAAAGGCTTTGATCGAATTCATTCTCCCCAATAATAGCAATATTAGCAATCAAAGAGTATATACTTTTTGGTATTAAAAGTATGCTCCTATAGTGATTTAAAACTGTTGAAAGATTTTGATCACAATTTTTTATACTAATAAATACACCTTCCCGATTTCCAATAACATAATTAGCATTGGCGATTGAGAGCCAAGAAAAAATATGAAAGACTTCATATAAGGAATAAACATCTTGACGAGATAGTTCTTTAAACATAATATCTCCTTGATATCTCCTTAAAAAAATGATTGACAGAGTAAGAGTAATAATGAAGGGAAATACATAGAATCCTATTGTTGCTCTATATGGCGTGATATGGTGATTAAATAATGTTTTCATCTGAAAAATTCGATTGAATAAAGAGTCCTTTGGTATAAAAGAATAAAAAACTTGACAAGGTAATGTTTGAAATGTTTTAAAAATATTAATTGATGAATAAAAATTGATTAAAAAAGAAATAGTGGAATACAACAAGACAACAACAGGCAATATATATAAAACCCATCTATTATATATAATCATTATTGATTTTTCAATATTTATTGATGTGCTAAACATGTCATTGAAGCTTTCAAATAATGTTTTGGTAATACTTAAAAACTCATTCATGTCGTAAAGGGAGATGTTGAGTCCTTGAGATAAAAAAATACTATTTGTTTGAAACCAATATGCATAATAATCAATAAATGAAAGATTGGTTGCTTTTTGTTCCATGAGGCGAACCAGAGATGGGCTAGAAATTGACATTTCTATAAGCCTGTGATATGATCTATTAAGTTCAATAAAAGATAGATTCGAACTATTATTAGGAGAAAAATAATCGGATTGAAACTGGAGAAAGCTGAAAGAAATGTTGTAGATTAAAAGGAATTGTTTGAACTGATCATTTTGGGAATATTCATTCTTCATAGAAAAATAATTCCATAAGATGAACACAAAAACTATTAAACATAATACAATATACAAAAATACTTCGGGTTTCTTATCATTTATCGAAACATTCTTTTTTTTATCTGTTAAGGAGGGTGACATTTTGGAATAAAAGTCAATCGATAAATCATGCTTTGTGATTTGACGAGAATAGCAGCAGCCCAAATTGGGCAATGATCCAAAATCACCATTAATGCATGATTCAATATATGCTGTTTCAATTAATGGAATATGTTTTTTAATTTGTTTTATTGAATCATCTATTGATCTTGAAACACCATTATGGATGTTCACATACATGTTAGTCATACTCCAAATGAAGTACAAATCATCCACACTTTTGTTTTGATTTTTTCCATAATAATCTATTAAATCCTTTAAGTTCGAAGTTCCTAATTCAGAAGCTATAATTATTAAATCTTTTAAATAAAAATCTGATAGGGATAAGACATTAGTATCCTCAACTAATTTCAAAGAAATACCCTTATTATTAGTGAAGTAAAGCAAAAAATGACTCCTAAGCTTTGGAAAAACGAATAACAGAAATGGAAATGCAGCATAATAAACCAAAAAGCATATAAAAAAAGAAGAAATTGGAAGAAAATAGTCTTGATCAAAGAAAGAAAAGCCAAGTGATCTCTTTGTAGAAATCAAAAAATCATAACATAAAAGCGAAAGAGGAACACATGATGATAGTCTAGAAAAATATGGAGGAAAAAAAACAAAATATATAAAACCACAAATAGAAATTATCATTCGAAAAAAAAATATTGATTCTTGGATGGGCAAACTATAATGCGATGTATGAAGTAAAAAAATAATATATAAATGCAAAATGAAACCACTTTTTAAATTCCTAGTATACAACGGATGAATGATATACTTTGGAGAAGATGAATTTAACAGTGCAGATAATGCAAAAACCACTATGATGATAGAATGAAAAACAGATGTAAGAATAGTGAAATCAGTGTAGCCATCAAGTAAAATAATACTGTTTAAACTAATTAAAGTATTAATGACCCTTATAGAATATATTGGAAATAAATAATTCCAAATAAAACAAAAAACTGGAACTAGAGTGGTGACTTGAAGATCAGGAACAGCAACAGCAATGGTTAAAACAACAAGTATTATTATTATAATAAAAATTGACAAATATGCAGAATTTATCAAGTTGCTTATTGATGGATTTATCCTATTAAATGAAGAAAACAGAGAATAAATATCATATTTGATTGGAATTGCAACATTTTTGGGAAATAATTCATATGGGGGTATTGAAATCGATAAGAAAATAGAGATATAAAACAATAAAAAAATGAAAACGTTGAATTTGGGATAACTTGACAAAAAAAACTGTGAATTCTCCATTAGTTTCATGTAATTTAATTTTTCTGGAACGCCTATTAAATCAATTGGATTGTCTGCCGACAAAGTGATTGTCTCATCAGTCATTTTGTAAATCAAATTATTAATCGTTCATCTGTGATATAAAATCTGTTCAATCCATACAACACAATATCATCTGTTACAAGAATGGAATAAATATCTCAAAGAATTGATAGAATAATTTCAAAAATTAATCTAAATACAGAATAATGTAAATGGTCAATCAGTTAACATGTAATGAAAAGCATTCAAATAGATTGGTTTGAATTGGCCTCTTGTGAAAAACTCTGGTATTCAAAAAAGGAAGAATATTTTATATCATTATGGATTTTACCCTACCATATGCAACACACAATGAGATTCTTTCGGGAATAACTAATCCTATTGATATGATTGGATTCATATCAAAACAGTGTCCTAAACTTAAGTTTTCTGATGAAGAAGACCAATTACTAAAGAGCTTAGTTTTAGAACATGGAACAAAAAATTGGAACAAAATATCTTCTTTAATGAAAACAAGAAATTCAAGACAATGTAGAGATAGATGGCGGAATTATATCAACCCTGATCTGAACAAAAACCCGTTTTCAAGAGATGAAGATAGCAAAATCCTTGAAAAATACAATATTTATGGACCAAAATGGAACAAAATTGCTGTTCATTTGAATGATCGTTCATCAAATGCAGTCAAGAATAGATTCCTAATTTTACAGAGAGCAGAAAAAAGACTTCAATATTTTGATAGCATTAAATTATCACCTAATCTTGCTGCTCCTTTTGTTTCTGATAAGCCCCTGAAGGGAATTGCAAATGATCAGATTGATGGCATCACCAAATATTCAATATCATGTGATATCAAAACTTTTTCATGGGATACACTTGATGATCATATCGAGTGTGGTAATGAAATTTGGTCATCTTTTATCTAAAAAGCTTATGTTTACAATATACCCAGGGTTCCCTGAAATTCGTAGTTTTTGGTTTTTGAAGGGTCTGGTTGGATTTTCTGAAGTTTAGATGAAGCGCCCAAAAAATTGAAACTCGATTATCTCCCTCGAAACAAAGATAAAAACTATAACAATAAAAGAAATATATTTTTAATATATATCAACATTACATTATAGGTGAATTTCGAAAAATCAATCGAAAT
>Ga0209639_1000999_pt1 | contig 32478 bp, 22 predicted proteins | sample EPASupsiteHSE605_FD_187268 | JGI IMG/M metagenome (GOLD analysis project Ga0209639, IMG submission 187268) | Bioremediated contaminated groundwater from EPA Superfund site, New Mexico - Sample HSE6-05 (SPAdes) (version 2) | ecosystem: Environmental > Aquatic > Deep subsurface > Groundwater >... | reverse complement strand
GTTATCAAGTGATTTAGCGAAAAGAAAGAGTGATATGTATATGTTTCCAATCTTCATTTCATTTGTGATTGTGTAAAAGAAGTATTAATAATATATTATAATTGTATATGAAGAAAGAGATCAGAGAGTAGGAAGAAGGAAGAAATAAGAAGATAGAATAAATTGTATTTTGTATTGTGGTTGAATGATAATGAGATTATTTGCAATGTTGGTTTGGGATGTGAAAGTGAAAGTATAGATCAAGGAAGGTCTTACGTTGATAAAAATATCAATATTTCAAATTGTTTCTTCTCAAGATCTTCATCATACTCGGGACATGGTGGTGTAATATATGTTAATGTTGGTTCTTACTCAATGAATGTCAATTACTCAATGTTCTATAACTGTTTTTGTTCTTCATGGGGAGGAGCAATATACTTCGACTCTTCTAATTCATATCTCAGAATGATATGTGCTAATAGTTGCTCTTGTGGAGCTTCTTACTCTGGTCATTTTGCTTATCTTCTGGCTTCTCAGGTGAATCAAGTGGCAGAAGAGGGAACACACGAGCAATTACTGGAAAACCATGGAATATACGCACAGAACTGGAGTGAGCAAGTCAGAGCAAAAGAATGGAAGTTCTGAACCCAACGTTGAATAAATTTGATAGGTCACTTTTCATTACTTTACAAAATAAAAATGGAAGAAGATGAACCCCCAAAACAGGTGAAAAAGACACTCAGATGGCACAAATCATTAATAAAATTCAGAACACTTAAAGTCGATAGTCTTAAAACCGAGCGGGAGGAACCACAGATCATGTCTTCAGAGTCACAAATACTTGATGATCAAGAATCACAGAAGCGAAAAGTCGATTTTTATGCAGCAAGGCATAGAGCATTCGACTCGTTGAATAACAAAAAGGTGGCTTTGCAGATGATGATGAATAAAAAATCGTCGCTCCAACAAAGAAGCGTATCCACCGAAAACATATCAAAAGGTATCCCCAAACAACAACCTACGATAACGCCTTCTTCCTCAGGTCTTAAAAGGGCAATATTACCCCCAGATTCAGCAGTTTCCGTTTCTGAAAGAGAACGTGTCTTTTTCTGGGGCTAAATAATCATGTAAAGCTTTTTCACCGTTCTGCATTGAAATGAATAATCTTTTTGAATCGAATAATCATATTACAATTTTGTATTAAATAAAATGTCTGAAGAAATGATTGATGATACCTACAGGATAGTAATTCCTCGTTCTTTTGGGAAATACCAGTATATTCGACGCATCGGGAGCGGCTCATTTTCAGTAGTTGTTCTTGTTCAGAACAGGCAGACACAATTTTTTTATGCGTGCAAAATAGTATCGAGAGAGCTGTTAAACAAGGAAAAGATATTTGATAGGTTTGAGCAGGAGCTGAGAGTCCTTCAAACCTTTGAACATCCCAATATTGTCAAGATTGAGGACATAATTTACGAAGAAGAGCTGATTTTTGTTATTATGGAGTACTGTGAGAGGGGAGAACTATTTTCTCATATTATCGAGTATGGATGCCTTACGGAAATACAAATTATAAGACTTTTCAAGCAAATTGTGGATGGTGTTGCATATATTCATGGAAAAGATGTCGCCCACCGTGATTTGAAACCAGAAAACATCCTTCTTGACGCTAGTCTTAATGTAAAACTTGCAGATTTTGGTTTATGTCACGAGGCCCATTCACAGAAGCTTCTGACGACTCCATGCGGGTCTCCATATTATGCTCCACCTGAAATCATTGCAAATATATCGTATGATGGAAAGAAAAGCGATATGTGGTCACTTGGCGTTGTTCTATTTACAATGGCAACAGGATCTCTTCCTTGGACTGAAACCAACCAAAGGGCTCTTCTTGAACAGATTGTCAGAGCAGAATACAGTGTTCCCGAGTATATCCCGAACAATGTAAGGAACCTTATCATTCAATTAATGTCCCGAAACGCTGATGAAAGACCCAATATTCAAGAAGTGCAACAAATTCATTGGCTTCAACCGAACAATTTACTCAAAGATTCTCAATCAAACTATCAAAGAAGAACAAGATCATTCTCATTTGGACATGATTTATCATCTGCATCTCCCACATCTATCAAAACAATGAAAAAGGCAATGATAGTTAGACCGAAAATGCCGGCACCATCAACAAGAATACAAAACATGCCAGAAATGGCTTCGATTTCAAGTATTGTGAGGAGATCCCCTATTTCTTCAGCGAAGAAGTTCTATTCTGATGAGTAGAAAAAAAAATTGTAAAACCAATATGAAGATCTTTGCTTGTAATAGTGGTCCAAATTTTTTAGTAGAAGAGCTGATTTATTGGAATCTTCCTGAAGAAGAGCCTTATAAGTTGTTTAGTGTGAATGATGAGTCTTATTTTCTAGTATTAACATTAAATAAGAAATTGTACAGTATCAATATATCCGGAAAAATTGAATTATTGGATTTATTTCCAGGGAGTATACAAACTGTTTATACTTATCAGAATTTGGTTTTTGTATCAATTGGGAATTTATGTTATGTAACTAGTTTTGAGAAAGGAACTTTAGGTACTGTCGAAAAATTGGAACTAGAACATAGTATTTTGAAAATAGTTTACTATGAAGACAGTAGAGATGGCTCATTAGGTTTTGGATTTCACATGGATAATCTCACATTCTCTTATATTGATAGTTTTAAGAATGTTAAAAATGAAGATGAAAAGTTATTGTGTTTTGATTATCAAGAGAGTTTTTTTGCACTTGCACAAGAGAATATGGTACTTAAGTTTAATTTATTTCCAAATCCTAAGATTATTCGCTTCAAGGTTTTGGAAAAGGTACCATGCTTGATAAGGCACTGCATTCATTTCATTACAGTCTATTATTGCGATGGTAGCGCTGAGATCATTGAGAAAGGCAATGTGAATAATTATAATGCACAAATTGTATTTGTGTCTAAATTTGGAGTTTTATATGTTGAAGATAATAGCAGACTATTTATCCGCAAAAATAACGAGAGACAACCATCCAATGTTTTGATTTGTGAGTTCAACGGGTCGATTATTGATGCTATTCAGGTTTCTGATTCAAGAATTTTTTGCTTAGTTATGGACTCAGTTTCCAGTAATAGTTCTTTTTGTCAAAAATCTCAAATATTGAAATGGGATACATGGCTTTTCAAGCCTGAACTCATGTTCAAGCTTTTAGACTGTATCCCTTTTGGAGAACTTATCCAGTCAATCAGCTTTAATGATTTAATTGATCTTGCAAAGTATAATGATAACAACGAAGAAAAGATATCTCAGTACTTCAAATGCATATATGTGTATTTTAATAGGTTTTCGGGGATTTTTAATACTATGCCTGAAATTTCTTTCACCTTCTACCGATGCATGGATTTTACCGACTCAATATTAACATTTATTAATACATCGGTAGAATTATTAGAATTCATTCATTCAAGTTTATTGTTTCAAGACACTATCAAAGTTCTATTCCAATTATTTTCAAAGTTTAACTTTGATCTATTAAGTATTTTGCAATATATATCAACTTCAAATAGATTTTCGACTTTGAATGATAGTGATGTCAAAGTTTTGTTATTAAAGTCATCTTTGCTCCATTTATATTCTGAATCGGATGATGGGATATCCATTTTTTTATTAATAATGCAACTATTTCAAGACCCAGATATTCGAAACGATTCTGAATGCCAACAAATGTTGAATTCGTATGAACCGCCTTATCAAAAGTTACTTGATAGCGTAATTATTGATAAGCGTATTATTTGTTTTATTTCCAAACAAATTTTCGATAAAATGGGCGAAATCCAATTTTTAGATCTCAAAGAGCAAGAACATGAATTGAATGTTTTTTTGTATGGCCTCGTCCCATTTGCAAAATATGAGCATTTTTCCAATGGAATTCGAGAAATTTTGAGTGAAAACTGTTCTATTGTTGAAAGAATATCAAACGATCTTATCTATATTGAAAAAATAAAAGAAATGGCTTTTTCATCCCTAATGGACCAATTTCAAAACAAATCATGCAAACAATAATATAGAAACCATATAAGTAGAGAATACTTTTTTAAAAATAATGTTCTACGAATCAGATAATGATAAAAATCCAATATCCTCAATATTATCATTATCGAAAGGAACTGAATCCCACTTGTTATTAGAGGGAGCCGGAGCATTGTCTGATACAGGTTCGGAAATCTCTTCAATTATTTCTTCAAGATCACTTTGATCATTTGCATTCTCTTCAAGGATTATTGACGATTTTTCATCAATTATTTCTAAAGCTTCATCAGAAACATTATGAGGCTTATCATCTACAGAGTGATCTGACAAAAATGAGTCCATAAATGTAGACTCGTCTTCCTGGATGGGTTTATTTGTGTTCGTTTTTTGTTGTTGAGTTTCAGATATAAAGGAAGATTTCTGTTCTTTGATATCATCTGAATATTCAAACGATTCATTTATTGATTCTTGATTATGAGAGGTACCCCTTTTCTTGATTACAGGAGAAGAAGATTCATTAAACATTATCACATCGCTAGAAAAGCTATTATTTGAGTTTTTTGTGTTTTTGATTATGCCATTTACATTCTTCATACTTTCTAAAGGCAATCTTGTTTCCTCCTCAATTACTGGGAGCGTGGGAGCATTTTTTGATTCAGGACTCCTTGGATTAGACGAAGGAGGTGTATTTAATGATGTTAAAAAGCTGCCTTTGTTAATTTTCTTCTGAGTTGAAATAGTGTGAATAGGCTTTTTGGCAAAAGCATCAGTTAATTGAAGATTATTATCAGATTCATCACCGCTAATAGAATTTTCGTCCTCAACAATCGATTCTATTTCTTTCTTAGATTCTGGCAGTGTAACAAATGGAACCGAGATGGGTTTAGACTTATCAATTCGGGGACTAGGTTCCTTCGCTTTAGGCAAAGGTGATTTTATCGAATTAGGAGTAACATTGATTTTTACAGGCTCTTTAATTGCCTTGGATTCCATTTGATCGTTCAATGAATTTGTGCCAATGCATTTTTTAACTTTGGTTGAAAATTGTTGAATTGGAGCCTTTTTTTGCCTCGAAACGATGCTATCTAACATATTTTCTTTGATATTGCCTGATGATATGACTTGGTTCTGCATTTCAGTTTTGATCACTTCCAATGTACTTTTTTGTCCATTTTTATTGAGAAAACTAATGACCAAATCAAATGCTTTTTTCCACTCAGGGTTCATTTGGTTTCGCATTTTTGGCTGAATGGAAGAAAATAGTGGATTCCTATTCCCAATTACAAGAGAAGCTACATTTGCACAAAATCTCGCTTGAACAATATTATCAACTCCTTTTTCCCGCAATACATCTTTTGTTTGAGCAAAAATTTCTTCTCTGCTGGGTTGTTTTGGAAACAATCTCTTTGAAACATGTTTCATTTTTTTAAACGTCTTTGATAATTTTGAAGAATTATGAAAAAGAAATATATTGTCATGATCAAATCATTCTCCATAAATTCTAATATGATATAAATCAGGGGATCAGTATTCCTTCCATCAATGGGTGGGTTAAAATATTTTTTGGCATTTTGCGATTACATCACTTTTTGAAAGAAAAAATGATTACGTTGCTGTCTCTTGCATGCATCAACACATCAATAAACAGTGGAAGATCGTATTCGGTGGTTAACTCAGGAGATTTGGCTGTTGATAATTGCTTTTTTTCCAGAATCTCAAATTTAAATGGGGATGGAGGAGTTATCTATTTGTATGGAGGTGATTTTTTGAATGTAACCAATGTGATGTTCTCTAGTTGCAGCGCAACTTATGGTGGTGCAGTATACTCTATTTCAAACAAGGTAACTAACTTTGTTCGAATTTGTGCATTTAAATGTAATGCATCATCTGGGCATTTTTATCAAAATTTATATGTTGATGAAACAAAAATAGATTATCTCAGTGTTAATCATTGTGGTAATTATAGCTATGGGCAGGGTTCTCTGAGATTGGCAAACACCAAAGTTGTTCATCAGAATTCAAATCATTCACTTAATAAGAATTCAATGAATTCTGCAATTCATTATTATTTTCCTTCATCTTTATCATGTTTATATTGCAACTTTTGTAACAACCATGCTTCTGATACAGTAGTAATCATGTTTCAATCAGGTTCTGGAACCCGCAAAATGGAGTATTCAAATATTGTTGGTAATACTCAAGGGCAACTTTATGGGGATGGGATTATAAAGGTAGGAAACACTGGTGAATATCAAATGATATCTTGTGTTTTCAGCGAAAACAATGCAGTTTTATTTTCAATTTATGCAGATACATTAACACTATCGAAATGTTGGGTAAACCATCAATCATCTATTTCTAAAAGTAGGCTTACACAGATTCAAGTTTCCCTTGGTGTAACTTATCAGATATCAATGTTACAATTCTATTCATATTTCTGCAAAGCTGATACTCCAAAACCATCATTCACTCATGTTCCAACAATTACTCAAACACAAATGATGACCAAACAACCCACACAAAAAAGATCCCCTTTTATTACCCCACAACCCACACAAAAAAGATCCCCTTTTATTACCCCACAACTGACTCATGGAAGGACTCCTTTTCAATCTCCAAAGAATACTCCAAATCGCTCACCACCAAACACTCCCCACCCCACCATTTCTCAGTCGATTCCACACACAATGCCATTCAATAGCATTAAGCTTGATATTTACATTTATTTCTCTTTCCTATATTTATAATCGTATTGATTCATTCAGAAATAAATTCACAAATGGATCATATAGTCAATAGAAACAGCAACCGAGAAAAATCAAATCATTCACAAGTAAATTCCTGTAAATGAAGTGCTTATTGATCATTTCATCTGTTTTTTATCACCAAATAAGCATCTTCTTATTGTTTTAGTTACATCTCTATGGCAATTATTACCGTTATTTTTGTTGATCCGATCATCATAATTTTAAAAAATTTCAGAGCTAATTTATACCGTTGCAGAATTATTTCTGAGAATTGAGACAAATAATCCTATGAAAAGAATATATGAATTGGTTCAATCAACTGGTGCTTTTGTTAACGGCTCATCACTTTTTTTGATGTATAGTTACAAGGGTGGTCTTTTAGGATGCTTGTCTGATATCAATATCTGCCTCTACAGTTTCTGCTGCCTTCCATGCCAAAACGGAATGAACTTAGCAAAGACAAGGAAAGAAGAATGCAACATTTTCCACGTTTTGATGGTTACACATCCATATTGGATTCGCAAGAGTGTTCTCCAGAACGAAGGAGTAACAGGTGACAACCTTATGGACTGCTTGGTCACAAGCATCTGCGCTCCTTGTGTCGTTTCACAAGATGCCAGAGCACTTTTATAAACAATGGTGCAGAGCCTCATTAAAGATCAGTTTTTTTCTCATATGATAAGGTATATTAACAACGAGGAAAGTGAAGTTTTAACATATATCCTTAGATTCCAAGAAGAAATTTCGCTTTCTTGGTTTGAAAAGATCATTATTGATTCGGATGCCACAGAATGTCTTCAAGTTATTTGGAAAGTATTGTTTATTCTGTGTGAAAACTCAGAATTGTTGGTTAGGGAATCTGTAATGCGTACAATAGGATCAATATTGTTATATATTGCTCCATTTTTTCCAGTTTTCATTGTTAATTCTTTTTTAGGAGAAATTCAGAATGTAAAGCACGAAGAGAACATATCTTTAGCAATAATTGCTGTGTTTTGCCATCTTTCGAATCTGGTTGCGCCAGTTCATGAAAAGGATTTTTTTTCTGCTCTTCCAATTTTTGAGCATTTTGGGCCCCACATTGAAGTTCATTTGAAGAATTTGCCCCATTTATTTAGCATATTAAAGATTTCTAATAGTGATTTCGTATTGGTAATATTAAGAACCATATTAAACAGTTTCTGTATGAAGGTTTCTATGAGTGTTATCAATGCTGCATATTCTTTAGTGATAAAGTTTCCATGTATTATGAATAATGAAATCGTTAAGAACGCACAATATTCGAGTGTGGTTGTTGGGGTTTTCTCATTACTATCTAAAGATGAAGCCAGAATCAATCACTTTGATAATGAAATTATTCGTTATGTGAGCTATTTAGCCTCTGAGTCAATACGATCACAAAACAACTCATTAGATTTTGAGAATTCATGTAACTTATTGGCTCATTTATTGATATATCGAAGGAATTCTATTATTCCCCATGATGAATTACTAAATATACTGATAAATGAAAAGTATAAACTATTTTCATTGTCATTATTAAATGAATTTAGTCAATTAGAGATTTGTTCTAGCGATGGTATTAATGTGCAGATGGCGAAAATTGAAGCAATGGGATTTATTTTGGCAAGGAATGAACATAGTTCTATCAAAGATATAGAACAATTATTTAAATGTAAAGATTATGATGGAGAAAGATATACTGTATTCATGAAATCCCTTGCAGTTTTTTTTTCAAGAGCCCGTTTGCCACTCGAGCCGTCCATTAATGAAAACTGTAGAAGCATTATTAATGATGTATTCCGCAAATCCAATACTAATTGGGTTCAAAAGTCAGCCCAATGCCAAATGTTATCATCAATACCTAGAGAACTTGGAATTCAGTTGAATCCTTTATTTGAAGAGAAAATAATAGTATTTTTTGTTGATATGTGTTTTTTCCAGCATGAAAAATTATTTTCTCAAGCAATCAAATCTCTTAAGCAAGTAATTCGATACGATTTTGTTAGAATAATAATATCCAAAGTATTATCACAAGATATGTTTGATAATTTTATTTTCTGTAGGTCTCTTGAGATTATTAACGAAATTGGTAACGAATTGGGTTTTGAATCTTTTTGGTCCCTTGAGAATCTCTTTATTGAATCATTTTCTTTTTGTTCATCAATAAGAAGCGCAGGTCATTTTTACCATTTTTTGAATAGCATACCATTTCGATATCATCAACATATAATGGAAAGAGCTGTAGACTTATCCTCAAAAATTTTTTCATCATACACAAACAAAGAATTGACCCCACTTATTAATGTATTATCATCTAACATACCATCAATGAATTCAATATCAAACATTGACATTCTTGGGTATGATTATGGAAATATGTCATACTATATTCCCGTATTAAAATCCTGTTTGAGGTACATTTCAAGGTCGCCAATCAAAGATGATAACCTAATAATCCAAGCTTTAGTTATGCTTAAACCTTTTCCTGAGGAATCTTTGATGATCTTATCAAAAATAGTTAATCCTTCTAGTTCTTATTTTTCCAAATGTACCGAGCGAATAATTGAGCTAATGCTGATTAGCCCAGGTACTTTTATATCATCATTATGTGCAAAAACCCTACATATGATTCAATCAAAGGAAATCAAGGGATTTCAGATTGTTAAAAACATTATTGAATCAGGTTATGTTAGAAATGGAAGAGATCTATCAAATTTTTATGAATTTCTCTCGGATGAAGATCCTTCTATTGCAGCAAAGATATGTATGTCAGCCATAGGTAATATTGATATGACTAATGCAATACTAGCTGATTTTCTCACAAAAGGATCCTTTCAACGCTTTACAATCAAATATGATTTATCTACACTTTTAAAAACCATATCCTATAGCCAATGGCCTTTATTTGATCAAGAGTTTTTTGAGTTTTCTACAAAATTTGCAAAAGATATACATAATATTCAAATAGATGATTGCGATCTTTCAAGCTACCACATTATATTTGCTTCAAAGAATCCTCATTGTTTTTCAGCCTCATCATTGGAGAAAATCGCCAAAGTGAATAAGACCCTGTTTGATAAAGCCTTTATGCCCCCCAAACCATGTTTTTCGATTTGTTCTCACATCGCTGACACCAGAGCGTCAATTGTACCATTATTCTTTTCTAAGGATATAATTGAGTCTGTACCTCTTGTGAATAGTTTTCTAACATATTCTTCCATTAAATTAACAAGAGACACAACAAAATCTATTATTGATGTTATTATTAATAATGAAGTCCTTATAATCCCATATATTAAGTATTGCACACGGAACAAGATAGAAATTGTAAATAAGTTTTTGGAGAGCGTTAGAATTAATGATGAAGTTCTCTATGAGTATTCTTTGTATTCACAAAGGGTTTCTTCAAAGTCTAAATCTGCAAAATCATTTTATAAAACTATTCTTAAAGATTTTCCAAATCCAATTGAGTATTGTCGCTCCAATATAAAAGCAAAATCACTTTCAATATATGCTCCAATTCCTTCATTGGAGACTTTTTTCTCATCAGTTCGACTTTCAAAGGATTCTTTGTATAATCTTTTATATTTTTTGGAATATGCAAGCGTTCCTATTGAACAATTATGCAATGTAACATGTAGATTTATGGAGCTGTTAACAGGACAAACACCAATCAGAAAGATAATTTTGGTTCTCCGACTTTTAGTTTTGACTCTTTCGCAAGAAACAATCTCTTCATGTAATATGGTGGGTATTAGATCATTAATGAGCATCTTTCGTAATATTTTTTTGAATTTCATTAACCTTGATTGTCCTTCATTTCATTTGGAATTATTCCGGGTATTCTTCCATTTGTCAAGATTTGAGACGGAGTTTCAGTTATATCCTTCGATCATTAACCCATATTGCTCAATTTGGGGAAATACTAATTTTTCGGTGTCTTTTCTATGTGCTTATACAGATATGTCAACAATCAATATCAACTCATTCAAATATTTCATGCAATCTGGGATACCATCATCATACCTTAGGTGCTTAAGAGCTATAAGTACTTTCTTGAAAACCAAAAAAGGGTTGGAATTTTATGATAGCATTTATTGGTCTATTGCTGAAGGTTATAATATTATTGAATCGAATCTAATTATTAATAATCAATTAAAGTGCTTTGTTCAAGAAAACTATCAATTAATATCTACTTTAAAGAATTCTACCAGATATCTTATTCCATTTATTGAGTCATTGAAACTTGATAATGATAATCAGCAAATAGACTACCTTGGTTTGCTCAATCAATTCTTTACATGCGGAGAGCCTTTATCTTATCCATACTTTAAAGAATTCTTATCCCAAACAACACCAATAAAGGCTGGGTACTATTTAATAGACTTGGAAAAACAAACCAAATGCCATTTTTTCAGCCTTTATCTTTTCATAGTTAGATCAATTAGAGAAATGAATCCTGAAGAAAAAAGAATGTTCATCATGCTTACAAAGAGCCAAACAATCAATAAAATGAAAAACAAACAAAGATCTCAGTCACTGGCTCTTCTTCTTGAAGACACGACAGTTTCCAGAATAAGAGGTGCAGAAATTGCATCAAAAATAATTTCATAGATTAAACTTGTATTTAACAACAATTATTCGACTCTGCCTTCGTTTCTGGTGATTTTCCAACAACAATTGATGACGTTGCGGGAACAATACTGCTAATCTCAGCAGCACTCTTGAAAACAGCTTCAATTCCGGTTTTCTTTGACGAAGAAGTCACAAAAACTCGATCCGCACTAATATTATTGCTCATTGTTTGAGCATCATCTAAAAATTGCTTCTGATCATCATTCTCATAAAGATCGCTCTTTGTAAGAACCAAAAAAATTTTGGCATCAGGAACCTCGTCTCTAACACATTCAACCCACTTTGCAACAGCATTAAACGACTCAATTTTCGTGGGATCATAACATACAACAGCAACGTCAGAATCACGATAAAAAAGTTGATTAACTGAATGATATCTCTCTTGTCCAGCAGTATCCCATATTTGGAGCGTAACAACAACATCATCGTCCCGCTTAACCTCAAAGCAATTATACGCTGGAGCAACAGTGGGCATCGGTTGGAAATCAAATTGCTGGTTAAACAATGCGGAAACCAATGAGGTTTTCCCAACACCACTATTTCCAACAATTATTACCTTGATTGTTGGCACCTGCTTTGTTCGGGCTGACATTACACTGCCAAAACCGTTAATATATATTTACTTACAGTGCCAGGTTCATGAAAGGGTGTTCTCTAATTCCTTGTAATGATATCCTCTCATTCGGATCAATAGAAAGCATTTTCTTGAGGAGATCGACGAATGTCTCACGATTGTTTGTTTCTAGCTGTGTCTCTTCTTCTGTTATATCTGCTCTATATCTGTTATTAATTATTATGTCATTCAGTAGCTCATGTATATATATGTCTGGATTAGGGGATGGAAGTTTATTATGCTCTTTACAATACGTTAGTTCATCTTTGAGAGTTGAGTCTTTCTTGAAGAACTGATTCTTTATTGGGGAACTATCAATCATATGCTGAGGAATAGGACCCATGCGTTTAGTGATTAAATGAATAAGATTCATTTGATTTGCAGCTAAAAACAATGGTTGTGACATGAATAGTTCTGCGGCAACACATCCGAGGGACCATATATCAAGGCTATATGAGAAAGGAAGCCTGAGAACGATTTCTGGGGGTCTGTAAAACCTAGAAACTGCGTAAGATATCAACTCTCCGTTTACTGGAATTGCACCTCCAAGATCTATCAATGCGACATGAATAGCTCCGCCATTCATCACTACAATATTCTCTGGTTTGATATCTCCATGAACATATCCCAAGCTATGGATTTTTTCAAGTGCATCCACCACATCTGCTAATATTCGCTGAATGTGTTTTAATTCTAAGCCATTAGAATGTATTTGGGTGATCAATTCGTAAAGATTCATCGAAAACAGTTCAAAAAGTATGCAAACATGGGATTCAAATACAAAACAATTCTTAATATGAGGTAAATATGGAAAATCTTTAAAAACAGTAAACTATGTGTTAGTATTAACCAACCACCCCGGTTTTTCAACCAGAATGAAAAAAACATACTTTTTTGAGTGTCTCAATCTCGTTTTTAGCCAAAAGAGAATATTTTGGCCCTTTTCTAAAAATTTTTAGAGCAAATTTGTCCACGCTATTTTCAACTTCAACAACTTCGGAAAAAGCACCATATCCAATAACACCGTGAACGAAATACTCGTGGCCTCGACCATCGCAAATGACATCGCCATTTTCAACAACTAAATTCCCGTCGGTGTCTTCACACCAAAATTTCTTCTTCATCGAAATTTTAACTATCGTTGGCAAAATTTTAATTGAAATCATATGGTTTTATCCAAAATATTCTATGGAAAGGCCCGGTTGACCAAAACCGGGTTGTCTATATAGGGATTTCTGTTTCCCTGGGTTATGTTAATGATCTCATTGCGGAATATCTCGAGTTCGGATGGTGGGTATTCCTCGTTCCATTTTTTGAATAGTGAAATGTTGTTAATTGATGAAATATCTACATCTGGGTAGATTGTTTGAAAGTAGAGAACAGCTCTGGCAACAATTCCCCGATCTTTCTTTATTGGCATGAATGCTCTTATTGGATTTTGAGTGTAACAAGAGTAATCATCCGGATTTGATGGCATTGTTTCGAACCATGTGTTATTCTTGCCAAACTTGATACAAGACGCATATGGGACCTCAGTAAATGGGAAATTACTCCTGTAATTGTTCTCTTTAGCTCCTGATGAGTACAGATGGTGCAAATCTGCTCTCATTGGTAATTTCTCTTTGAAAAGTGATTGAGGGACGATATGCTCAGCATTTATGGTTGCAGAATTCGGAATTATCTGTGCATGACAAGTCCAATCAACTCTGCCACCAGAATAAAGCAAATATACCATATTCTTGTAACAATCAGCTTCATTATACATTACAACGCGCGATGTATAATATTCTGTCGATCTTTGGGGGTAAAACTGGCTTTTAAGTTCATTTCTAAGATCCTGGCCAGTGAGGAAAAGCAAAAGAATGATCATATTCAGGTTTATTGATATATAAGGGTAAAAAGTAGGAATTGTACTCTCTTGACCCTAGTATTGTGGTAGGTCATTATGCTAAGCTCACAAAAGCTCTTAACAGGATATAGGTTTGTTAAAGAAACCTGGGCAGTGCCAGTTATTGAGTAGTATTTACATGTTCTCATAATAAAACAAGAAGTAATTTGGAAAGTACCAGGGGATATTTGGTAGAACAAATAGTACGTGGATGGAAGCTGCACATCAATGATGGAATCGGTCAGTTTGAAAGCCTTTCCATAATTTCGAATCAGACCATATGTGTTTTCAAGCTGAGTGCAGTTAATAACATTGGAATATCTCATTGTTATTGGACTATGCATTATTGAAATTACTGTATAAACTTTGGATATACAGTGTTCAAAGTGACACCAACTTACCAATCCCTCTGATGCTTCGCGGCTTAAATACCCGGAAAAATATGTTGGATAGTTTCGAGATGAGTTGAGCTCTGATACAGAATGATTTCCTTTATTAAGAGAAATAGCATGGTGTTTGACAGTACCTAAGCTGGGAGAACAATACGAAAAAGAGGAAGATAAAAAATATAGATCGGTTCCTGCTGATATATATACAAATTGGCCAGAGTTAACTCCACCTCCAGCATCATTACAATAGCAATCATAACCACAATTCTGATATCCACAAAAATTACCTGAACTATGATAAAAATACAGCGCTCCTCCTTCCTCATACCCACGACATTTCTCAAACAAACACCAATAAACACTCAGATTGTTAATCATCTCATAACTGGAAACAGCTCCCCCTTTTTCTGCGGATACCAAAGAAGAAAATAGACATTTTTTGATGATTGTTTCTTCATTTGTTGTCGCAACGAACCGTTGTGATGAAACACGGTATAAAATCGCAGTCAAAAAACAGTAGATCATGAAAATTTTAGAAGAATGATTCATTCATCTCTTTCTCAAGCAATTCATGATATTCGCATATTGTGAAGTCAATAAGTGGTCCTTCATGGTGTTTTGTTTCTTTTATGATTTGTGAATCATCTTGTTCTAAGATAGTCTTAATTAATGATGGGTTTGATTCCAAAAACAGGCATATTTTCCTCCAATGTTGGGAAAACCAGCATAGAAGAGCATCACGGTATCTTTTTGCCAAACGATCAATTGTCAAAGATGAAATTTGAGTTATTTTTTCTGCAAGATAGAGAAGCCTCTTATGAGACAACTTATGATCGGTAAAATGAGCTAGATATGATAAAATATATGGAATTTTTTCTGAATTGGCCATCATTCTACTTCGCAATGAGCATTGGTCCCTATTGGTTCGATCTGTATAATTGGATCTTTTAGATGTTCTTTGTATTACAGTGACTCCAATGTGGTTGTTCAGCATTTTTTAGATTGACCAATGTATCATTGAAAAAGTCTGAATTTTTTGTGCCAAAAATCGATGATAGAAAAAGAATGTCAGAAAGGTTTTGGTCAATCACCTCTCAATTGGAAATGATTTTTCAGAAGGACATAAACACCACATAAAAAATTGAAAGCTAGATAAACATTCAAAATTTTATTCTGGAGGATTTAACGGACATAAGGTCAATAGCATAATTCATATCGGGACAGTTGTATACAGGTTCAGATAAAAAACGATGAATATGGAAGGTGATTTTTTGCTCATTACTTTTGTGAGGATATTGATTTGACACTGATAAAATGTGGCTTCAATACCATAAGTTATACATATTCCGAACGAATTACCCCCAGCATCATATGAAGCTGATACCGATGATTGCTCGAGAAAACTATTTGAAATTTTAGGTATTGAGGATGAAGCTACATTGAATAATGATAAAGGTCGGTAATTGCATAAGTAGCAGTTATTTAGGAGGATGGTTCCTGCTGTAGAAACAAGAACTTGTCCATCTAAAGAAGATGTGATATTATAACAGTTCATTAATTGTACATTATGGGGATCATTTAGTGTTCCATAAAAGGCAAGGACACATGCACCCTTTGAGTGGACAATATTTGTTCGATAAATCGAGCATTCTAATGATGGATTAAGCCGAATAAAAGCACCCGATGTTTTTAAATCAAAATTGGAAATATTGAGTTGGTTTTCATTAATCCTGCCTTGATCAGCAAATAATCCACGGTAACTACCACTAACAAATGACACAGAAAAATGGGAATGATTATTGAAGGTTGCAGAACTCGCATAGCCAGAAGGAGCATCATATGCCTTCGTTTGAAAAACTGAATTACAGATGGATAAAAAACTCTTTCCAATAACGTAAAAAGTAGCTGAAACACCTACACCAGCATTATTAATGCAATTTTGAAAAGAGGAGTGGGAAATTGAGACATTTCCTAGTGAATTAGAATAATACATTGAAGATCCATCTAAACTATTTGAAATGCTAATAAAATCACACTGCTCAACAGTACATACTAATTCATTAAACACTATCCTGGAATTGTAGATGTTGCATGAACAAATTGTTAAAAAGCAACAAAACATTTTACAGTTGCCAGTTTATTTTTGTAAAAGGTCATTTTCAAACTCAGAAAATCCTTTCATTTTTGCTCTATCTAATGGTGTGAAACCATCCTCATCTTCAATGGTAATATCTGCTCCATTGTGCAACAATAATTTACAAATCTCGATATTTCCTTTGGATACTGCAATATGAAGTGGTGTTTCCGAAAAATTGTGAATTTGAAATCCATAATGGCCTCATTAATCTCGGCTCCATGTTTAATAAGATACTCAACAATCGGGTAACAGCCGTTATAAATTGCTCTATAGAGAGGTGGTTCAGAAATAATTCACAAAAAGCATGATGAACTTTGGTGTTGATTGTTGCTCCATTTTCAACAAGAAATTGGACAGTTTGAATATCATTGCTCCAAATGGCGTTTAAAAGTGGAGAATACCCATGATAATTCACACAATCATTGAATCGAAAGCATCAATTGTGGCTCCATTCTTGATTAGAATCTGGATAATTCTTGTTGATCCATATCGACAAGCATAATGCAAAGCAGTTGATTCAAAAAAATCAACTGAAAATCACAATCACAAAGATTAACATTAGCTCCATTTGAAAGCAAAAACTCTATCATATTGGCATCTCCATTCGCCACTGCACAGTGGAGAGATGAGGAATCAATATTTGCTCCCATTTGCAAAAGAATCCTGACGATTTGAAAAGATCCATTTTGTATTGCTCTGCATAAAGGTGTCGCACCAAAACAGTGACAAATAAATACTTGCCAAATGACTCTATGTCAATTCCTTTTCCAATGAAAAATTCAACCAATCCAAGATGACCATAAAAAGCTGCTTCAGAAAGAATGCTATATGGGTTAGTACTTAAATCAAAACTTAATATGTCATACCCTTCCTCCATGAAGTAATCAATCAATAATTTTCGATAAAACTTGGTTGCTTTGATAACAAAGCCATCATTTATTGGTATAAATGGGAGACATAAATGAACTAAATCAAATGAACCCCCACAAATCACATTCTCAGTAATAGATTTGTTGATAGAATAACCATTTTCTAAGAAATATTTAAAACATTTAATAGATCCAAATATTCCACAAAATGAAAGAACATCAAGAGAATTTGGTCTTTCTGACCATTCAAAAGGGCTCCATTTTGCATATTCAATAGTATTATATGTCTCTAATTGAATCAAAGAAGATAAATCATCGTATTTCATGGAAAACTCGCTTGAAATTCTGGGATATCCATATTGAATGAGTTCATCATACAAACACTCTTGTTCAAAATAGGAATACTCAATATTATTCTCTCGATGAAACATGCCAATTTGGTCCTTTAAGTGATTGTAAAAATAATAGCAATAAATAATCTTCCCACTTTGATGAATCAATTCATTGATTTCCTGAAAATCAAAAAAACCACACTGATACATTCTCTGGATTAAAACGGGACACTCTGAAACAGCTTTATGAACAAAATTGTCCTTAAAATCCCTATTATTCATGAGGCCTTTACAAAATACTACAAGTTGTTCCAGGAAATGTGGTCTTAAAAGTGGAAAAACTATTAATTTACCAATGAGGAAATCATTATCCACTATTGGAAGGTTATCAAAAGATGGGGTACATCCAAAAAGCATTTCCTCCAAGGATACATAGTCTTCCATACAAATAAAAAAATGCGATTCAAAAAACCTCAAACATTATTTACAGAAATTTCGATTCCAAGTTCCGAAAACAAACACCTGTCATTATCATTGATCCCAACACTCGGATATCCAATCGCGTTGAATCTCCGAAATGTGTTTCGAAAGAGCTCATCACCCCCTTCTTTAGTATATACTGACCATAAATCATTAAAAATCTTCTGAACAGCATCTGTTTCTATTTTAAAAGGCTCAAACCCAGGGAAGAGTTTTTGGAAAACTTTGTAAGAAGCCAGGTAAGAAATAGCCATTTCTGTTTCTTGAGAGAAAAACTGTTGCTTTATATTAGAAACGGCAATAAGGGTAACAAAAGTGAACAATTTCTGATTGTCACCAGAAAAAACAGTCATTATTGGAACCGTGTCAGTCTCCTCAAAAAGAAATGGATACCCACAAACAGGCTCATTTATAGGTAACTGAATATCAAAAACGACTCTGTAAGGTCTGCTTAAATCAATATCAATTACTGTTTGTAATTCATCAAAAATAGAATTAAAGTTTTGTCGGATTTGAGTCGGAGAACATGGCTGCAAGTATTTTGAAGAAAAGGTAAATATTATATTGCCAATGTCAAACTCGGCCCATGGTGCGTCATTATAATAAGTCTGTTCCCATAACATATCAGATCCATACAATGATCGAGGGTGCTGGCCCACCTGATTAAATGAAAGAGACAAGGTAATTGGTTGGGATGAAGCAGGAAGAGATATATAAATGATTCCACCAAAAGGGGAAGAAACGTGTTGAATCCCTTGTTTAAGGGGATAAACAGAAGTCACTAAAGGCCATCTTTTCCAAGGCAAACCAGCTTCGGTTAAATCTTCTGTATGTGAACCAATTTGAATTGATGCCCCCATTGGTTCAGAATTACATACAACTTCGCAACAGCATCCTGGAGTCAAATAGAGACCAGTTGAAGCCCAGCTTTCAGGATTCACAACTACCAAAATATCAAAACTGGATAACTCAAGGGACTTGCATTCCCCAGGGAAAGAATTGGCTCCGGGAAATGCAATAGACTCTTGGGGAGGAATAATTTGACTTAACAGAATGGCTAAAGTTGCAATAAGGCCAAATCTATGATTATCACAGTAAAAATATGGACATATGGTTTTTGATTTTTCTAAAAAGTGAAGACAAGTCTTTAAAACAGACTTTGTTTCCGCCAAAGCATATACACCACATGACAAAAAATGATACTTAAGTGAAACCACTTTCTGATCAAAAGAGCTCTCATTTGTACTTTTTTGATGAATGCTGGTTTTAAAACGAGCAATTTGCTTAATCAGTGTCAAATCTCGAACTTGCTCAAAATCTGTTGTAACCCTAATATTCCCTTTTTCAGAATCTTCAAGGTTCATTATAATCGGCACGTATGTGAGACCAAACCTATGTATTAAATCATTAATGGAAAAATGGGAATCATTGTGATCAAAAAAAACTGCCAATCCCCCTTGATTAGAAACAAAACTCTCGATATTTTCATACTGTTCCTGAAGCATAAATGTGCTGGGTATCATCAAAAAGCGATAATCAGATAAATTTGAGGGGAATTCGTCTTGAATAATTGATATTGTTATGCCTATTTGTTGAAAAAGCAGCATTATCGAATCGTATAAATCTGAATTAAACCCAAAAGCGCATCCAACTTTCGGATTAGGAGTAGTCCCGCAGAGAAAATGAAATGAATTCCTCATGAGTCCCGAAGTATCCTTGAGAGATAACATCTGAGATGTAAGATATGAAACATTAGGAAAACATAGCACTCTTCCTCTCCCATGAACAGATGCAGATATAATTGGCAAAAACGTTCGACTGTCGTGAGCCCCTATTTGTGGAACTTTTGAAACTACTACTGGGAATGAACCCTTACCAGAGCATACAACAGGAGATATATTCGGAGCCAAACCAATTCGGGAAACGTTAGATAGAATCTCATCAAAATATATCATATCTGAAGCATCAAAACTATCCCGTTGCGTTTGGAATAATCTCGTCTTATTAGATCCGTCTGCATTTGTTGGAAGAGTTCGTCTGCGGGCTGCAGTCAGGTCAGATGAAGAGCCACAGCCCATTTTTACTGTGTAAAACAATTCTCACAAAACGGGCAAAATAATCGTTATAGTTTATTTTTCCTCACAATAATATGTTACAAAATTTATGGCTGGCATTCGTACCATACCAGGTAAGGTACTACTGCACTTAGTTGGTATAGTGATCCTATGTATGCGTCTATTTCATCATCAGGGACATATTTGAGAACCTTATCATTTGCTAAAATCCAAACGTTATTCACTCTTAGAATTGATACAAAATGTCCCTTGGTTAAGTTATTACCCACATGCAATACCATTGTTTTTATCTCGTATATTTGAGTTCCTCCTTTCCAATTTGCTACTATTTTATCTGGTACATCAACAAATCCGAAGTCTTTTGTGACTTTCAGAGTATTCTTATCGAATGAGAATCTGTTAAGTTGAAATATCAATATCATGGGGATTGTCTCAAAAACTGTGGACATTTTTGCTTCTTCCTTCTGTTTACATGATTCACAAAACCATCCATCGTTTTTTTCAACCATTATCTCCTTCATTGTGTCCATTATTAATGTCTGTATTGACTGTCCATGCTTAATTGGTAAAGTTAAGCACATGAAGGATTCAGCATTTATCTGAGGGGTATGACATGCTAAACAATCAAATGTAATATGCTTTTTCCCCTCAAAAAGCTTTGAAAATGGAGGATGAGCAAAATGAGGTAGTTTCTGCTCAAGAGTCTTTATAGAATTGTCGAAGGACTCAATAAGGAATAATAATAGTTCATGAGAATCGTTTTGTTCTCCTTGAATGAAGCAAGATGAACTCTTAAAAATAGAATTTACTAATGGTTTAGGCTTGATCATAATCTCCAATTCCAAATTTGATTCTATTTCATTAAAAATTTTAGCATATTCAACCAGTGGAGAATTCTTACCACAATTTTCGGCAATTGTATCTATTCCAATCATCACCAAACTCGAAAAGTAATCATGAATCGTTTTAGAATTAATGAAACACTGAATAATACAATTAATATAACATGTATTCGATAAATTTGGAATTCTACAAAATTTATATATCTTAGGAAATAAAGGATCCAGATCCTCATATATAGAATGACTAGATCCCATGAAAAATTGGAGTAAAGACGATTAATAAATAACATATTTATATAGTGATGATATTTGAGCTATCATCAATGGCAACAAAAACATCTATTTCCTCATTATAGGAGCATGCGATGATTTTTCCACACTTAAATGAGTGAATAGCTTGGATGTCGTGTAATGGGGCTATAGAAAAACCAGAAGGATTTGAATAAACAATGATTTCTTCTCCGTTCTTTGAGAATGTATCAAACAGATTCATGTTCTGCGGAATCTTATATTCATACAGTTTGGTTCCTTTGGAATTGTGTGCAATGATTGACTGTTGCATTTGAGCAATAACAAATGAGTAGTTTTTGGCAATTTTGAGATGGTCAATTTGTTTGGGCATTTGTTGTTCATATAAAACCATTCCTGTTGTTAATGAAATAAAAACTAAAACATTTGATACCGTAAAATAACTTATTATATCATTTTTCTTACTACATTCAAAAATTGTAATTGTATCTTTTGCTAAAGCTATTGAATAAGAGTTATTTGGAAACAATTTCTTATGAGAAGTCCTAATAATATTGCCATTAACTACATAGTATATCCAGTTTCCACTTTCGCATATATGAGTAATATTCAATGTGCAATGCTTTGAAATAGGATGATTCCCGTGTTGGATGTAATATAAGCACAAAGCTGATGTATTAATAATGAAGAGAGATTTCTTGGCAAACACCATAACTTTGGTTGGTTCGATTTGAAAAACTGAAATATCAATAACTATAAGTTTTCCATCATCAAACATATATTTTCCAATAACTAGGCTCGCCCTTTGGATTATGACAAAGTAAGGAAAATCAATGAATGCTCCCAAACAATCACAAAAACCAACATTAAGATTTGATTGCCTGTTGGATTTCACAATTTTTGTTGTATCAATTATCGATTTATTTCCAGTTACAATTTGAACCCATTTTGTTACAGCATTATAATAACTACTGGATTCTATTAACTTTCTATTATTATACTGATATTCTGACAAAGAAGATATATTATTTGGAAGGTCGCAAACTTTCCTATCTGATCCTTGAACGCAGCAAAACATCTCTGGAACAAAATAAGAACCTCTTTCAATGATTGAACTAATTTGTTTTGCTAATTCAAGGTCAGTTTGATCATTATGCCATTCTGATACAAAATTCGAATAGAAAACATAATCAGTATCATGATTCATTGAGATTGAATTGTCGATAATTGTAGGAAAGAAGGGGTAAAGGGATAAACTTTGAAACGATCTTCCCATTATAAAATTCACTGACAAAATCATATCGAAAGCAGTTATTTGATTATTTTTCCATTTATCTAAAACCTTTGAAATGAGTTTATCATTACGATATGATATAGGAATTTGCATTTGCTTGCATGTTTTATAAAATATATTGATAACATCTTCGTCTAAATGAAGTAGAATTGAATTGCAATGATCAGTGTATATTTCGAATCTCCCATCATCTGAAACCAAAATTAACGAAATAAAATGATAAGGGATTATTACAGGAAACTGTCCCTCTCTAATAAGCCTAAATTTTGATTTCCATAATTCAAAAACAGCGGGATACTGATGAAACCTAAATTCAAATACAGTTAAAATTGACTCCAGAATATAATCTTTCCCATCGATCATTGAAGATCTCCGTTTGAAAAACTGGATCAATGGATTTAAAATAACTGAAGATATAAAAAACTTAGATTCATTTGATTGAGAAAGAACTGTTTGAGATCTTTTCTCTCCATAGTGGAATAATTGATGAAACCTCATTCTTTCAATGGCTATACAATTTGTGTACATTTCATTTAGGAAAGTTTGATGTCTTTTTGGAAAAGACACAAAAGTAAGCAACTCTATAGAAAGTTGCATAAACTCCTGAGAGCAAGAAATAACATAATCAGAATAATTATCAAAGATTAGTGAATCATAGATTTGAATTTGAAGACCATGAGATTGTCTTGATAAGAAGTTCTGGAAATTAGCTAAAAGGGGATCATCAAAAGTCCTGGAAATTGCGAATAGGTGTGTCAATACATTCAAAAATGGAATACTTGGATCGATTCGAAGCCGGTAAACATAAAAAGATTTGTTTGTTTTAAACAATTTCAGGGCTCTTTCGATTTCACTTTGATCAAATGTATGTTGATTCGGAGGGAAGTTGATGATTGGATTACAAAAAAATGGTTCTTTTGTTAATAATGAAAGCAAACTGCTTGAGTGTGTTTGCATACCAATTTCATAAAAAGTAAAAAAGAAACATATTAAAAAGAGTCTCCTTACCTCAATTTTTGATAATAAAACAGGATCGCTTAATGCCCTAAAAAGAACCCTGCAAATAATTTCAAATTTCAGTTCTCTGGATTTTTGGAAGTTCAATGCTTCTACAATCGAAGTGACAAAAAAAATTTTACGTAAATCTGAATCTGGAGTAGATGATACTAATAATAAATCAACTAGATAATTTATGGTTTCAACTTGATTAATATCCGAAAATACAGCAGATAAAACTGGCCAGAAGTACCAAAATGGTGTTACTTCGTGTATTTTTAGAATATTTGTCTGGATTTTATAACTTGGATGATATAAACTGTATATAAAGTGAACATCTGGGCAGTTTGGAAGTTGATATTGGCATTTGTCTTTAAAAATCCTCAAACAAAGTTGAGAGATAAAAAACCTATTATTAGATGGGAAAACAAACAAAAAAAGTTCGAATAAAGCAAATAAAACCTGGTCTTTTTCTTCTCTTTCACAAAGTTCCAGTAATTCTAATCCGTGTGATTCGTTGAGCTTAATAAACTCTTGAGGTATTTTTAGTATTGTTTGAATATATTTTAGGATTTCATGAATTGGGTTAGTATGAATTATTACAGAAACAAGAAGACACATCTCATCATCATTCAAACCATGTTTAATCAATTCTTCAATAATTCGGAATTTGTTATTCTCAAGTAATGGAAGTATCTTCTTTGAAAAATTGCTAATCATATGAGACTGAACTAAAAAAGAAGAAAAAGAAGAATACTCAATTGAGTGTGTCATCTGAATTTGTGTTACAATGTTAAGCCAATTCGAAAAAATTCTTTTTTGAGAATACTCATCACATCCGCACCATATCCAAAGATTAAAAACAATATTCTCAAAAATTTCTTCTTTCATTGAAGAGATTTGAGCGCTCTTCATAAAAGCAAAAAACGCCGAATATAATGAATACGATGGTTTTGTTTTGGATTCATGTATTATTAAATAGACAACACCAGATACATCATTAAGGTGCATTGGGACAGACTTAAAATTATCCCATTTAACTCCAATTTCTTTAAATATACATGAGTCAACCCCTGTTAAATAGGTAAAATATTCATTTGAATTGAAACAATTTGTATTAATGGATATTGGTATCTGTCTATCAAGTGAAGAAGTTTTCTTTCTCTTGGAAATATCTAGTGTGTTCATCAATGCTACAATTGCTAATTCAGCAACATTTGGAGGAGAATTACTCAGATTAGCAAAAACTGGATAAAACAAAGATATCGATGTATGTTCGCAAATGGTTTCAACTATTGAATACCGGTTTCTATGAAGATCTTTTTCAAATATCAATGATAATGATTCCGATGAAAATAACAAATTTGGAAAGCACTTAATACTATCTATTCCGTTTGAAGACAACAAATAATACTGATCTTCAGATAGAGGAGATGTAAACATTGCATATGGTCCAAGATAAACGGGGCAATAATCATTTGATGGTGTTATTCTTGAAGAGAATCCAATGCAGCAATTTATTCTCCCTGAAAACTTAAACAGTTTATACTCAATCTGATCTTGAAAAACATGGTCAACAGACGAATGAAGGAAAAATGATGTACTGGATAGGCTCATCATAATAACATAGAAACTCCAATTATTTGATTTTAAATTCTTAAAAACAGATGATGATGTTCTAGTATTATTAAAGTCTATTTGAACAAGAATTGAATCTCTATAAAAAAACACATCAATTGAATTCTTGCTTTCATCAGTTAATTTAAAAAAATGATATGGATTTGGAGTTGATGTGGAATATAAAAGATCTGTTTTTGCCCAGAAAGAAATTATAAAACCATTATTAATGTTTTCTGAACCCAAACAAGAGGTGGTTACAATAGGTAAAACATGTGCTATTGGGTAACTTGGGGTAGGAATCTGTTTGGATTGAATAAATACAGTATTTAATGAAGAAAATGCTTGAATTACAAAAGGAGGGAAAATCCCTTCTTTTGTTGGTAATAAATTAGCAAAAAAGGCCAGATCAATCTGGTAATTAGATTGAACAGAGACAATTAATGAAACCAATTTAAAAATCTTATCTATAATATCATCATTAGTCAAGAAAGATATTATCCTCCCATTATATACAAAGGGGCCAGACAAAGATTTCAATAATAATAGTGGAACATCGCCTTTGAAACAAGAAATAGAATTAAATTCGGAAATCTTACAAAGATCAATGAGATGCTGCAATATTGATGGTATTTTCTTGGACTTAGAGAAAGAACAGATATATATTGGCAAAATTGAATAGATATTTATCATAAATATACTAGAATTACTCAGATTTGTTGACCTACTCATGATAAAAAGAAGCTTGGTTTGGAGGTGCTCTGATGGCTCTTCGCCCTCAATGTGTAATATCATTTTATTCATCAAATAGAAATGATTCTTATCTAAAATAAGGGAATTGTCCATCTGAAAAACATGTGAAATAAAAGAAATGATGTTATAGAGCATTTCACTTGAGGGATTAATTTCTAGAAACTTAAGAGAAATATCGAGAATTGGTACAAATGATTCTATCCTAATGTTACTTTGAGCAATTCTCAAGATAAGACCCTGAGAAAACCTTCTTGCAATTGGTCCAATTTTCTCGTTGGAAGCAACTAAAACATCAGATAAAAATAACACTACTTCATCTGGAATTGAAAGAAACTGACTGATGGATTTTGTTATACACTCAATCATCAAATCAGAAATTTCTGGCTCGAACAGTAATGATAAAACACCTGATGAGAACAGTTTGGATTTAAAACAATTGATGGATAACGATTGATCACCGAGAATACCAAATAAAAACTTAAGTAAAACCGAACGAGCATATATGCAAACCTTAGATTGAAATTGTGGAAGTATCAAAAGATTTGAGATTAGAGACATAGTTAAAGAGTTTTCTACAATAAACTGGTAATCAAGCATTGGATACCGAAACATGATCCTTGCTAGATGCTCTGCGAATAGTAAAGGGTGTTGGGCTGATTGTTGGATCATTTTTGAAACATAAATTGTATCTATCGAATATAAGATATCAAATATTTCATTTCTCAAAATCTTCAAAACAAAATTCATCCCAGAAGGAGAGAATACAGTTTGAGACGGGGAAAAAATAATATCACTTTGTATCAATGTTATGAACTCTTCGATTTGGGATTTAACAAACATTACTTTAAAAAGTCCCAAAATAACAATTAACAGATCAACATACCATTCACTTTCAATAATATCACTGATTCTTTCTATTAAGCATTGAACAATATCATCTCGAATACAAGATTGTATCTGGCAAAGAGATACTTGTATTTGGACAAGTGAATAACGAAATGATGGAGGACATATCATTGTCATATTCTCATCCTCTACAAATATTATATCCTGTTTAGGCAAACAAAAAGTTTCTTGTTCAATATCTTTCAATGAACATGATACAGTTGGCTGACACTGAATATCCTCTTTGTGTATTGTAATGGAATATGAAGTAATTTTCTCAATCAGTTTCGAAGGTAAACAAGAAAAATGAGATTTCACAATTTCTGGGTATTGCATACTGATTCCTACAAAAATTGATATTGCCATTGGGTCAAAATCATAAAATAAACCAGTGATATGCTCAATAATAAAATAAATAGCTTCTTGGCTTGAAACTATCATTCTTCTTTCTCTAATCATATTATCAATCATTGACAAAACAGGATAATAATAAATTTTAGAATTACTTGTAGATAAATATAATGACCTTATGATCCAAAAAGAAGCAGGTGTATACTCATCATCAAATAAAAGTTGTTGCATAAAACCAGAAATTAGATCGGTATCCCACACATACTCATTATGTGAAAAAGCTACTTCGCAAACTAATAGAAAAATACTCCTTAAATGTTGTCGAAAAGATGTGGCTACAACCAGATTTATGCATGACAAAACAATTAGAAGCGTCTCTCTTGTTTGTATTTCTTTTTTCGCAATAATCCATGATAAAGAACAATAAAAAAAACGAACCAAATCAGATTCTGGTATACTTCTAGATTTGGAAAAACTGTTATGAATCATTGTTAAAATTTGTGGATCAAATATTAATAAATCCTCGAATAATTTAAGAGAAGATAATAAATCATTGTCTTTTTTAAATGATTCTGTAAAAATGCTCAGTAATGCTTTAGGAATAATTGGCAAGTCAAAAATTTGTTGATTTTCAGAGAAATCCTCATTAAGATTAGCTGGTATTGTGCTAGGGTCATTTCTAAACATAAAAATTTCGAGAAAAGGAGTTCCCTGGTTTCCCGAAAAGACACTTAAGAATTTTTTCATTTATTTATAAATAATTACTTGTGTTTCTTTCTTTGGGATTTTTGTTCAGACGAGTGCTTTCGTTTTTCCTTCTCGCTCTTCTTTTGTGCAGTAGCTTTGGTTAAATCATCTATAGAATCCTGTATTGCTTTTAGATTAGATTGAAGATTCATCACTTCTTCCTTCAGTTTCATTTCAGTCTGTTGTTTTATCTCATCCTTCTTGATTTCGATCATTTTCTTTAAATTTGACATCTTCTCTTCAAGAATAGATATAGGGCATTGTAATAATTTCGCTTTGAAAGGATCCCTTCCGTTTTCTATTGATTCATTAAACCGCGAATAACTTTGATTCATTGATTGGAAAAATGGATCATCTGGGCATATTGAATAAAGGATCTCTGGTGGATTGACCAATGGCGCAAAAACGTGTGGTTTAATAGGAGATATTGCTTTGCGCTCAATAGAACCCGCTGTCTGGCATTCTTCTGAATGGCTACTTGATTCTAAAACAATATTTTCTGGACTTTCAATCTTTGGCATAGCATTAATAATATTCAATTCGTATTGAATATACTTGAGTTGCGAGTTTTGAGTATCAACAATTTTCTTTTCAAGCTCAAAAATCTCAGAAAAATCAAACTCCTCATGAGGAAAAGTCTCAATTTCTATCGATGCTTCAGAAATTTTAATACTATCAAGAAATTCTTGTTGAGATTGTGAACACTTAGTAAATGAATCTGCTAAAAGTTGGCAATGTTGCTCAAATGTGGATATTTGTTCTTCATCAAATTCTTGGCATTCAATTTGTTGGAGATTCTCCATTGATAATTGCTTAATGGGAGATTTTACAAGTGGCTCAGAAAGAATGCGTGTTGCTTTTTGCAACTGATCTACTAATGAATTTCCAATACTAATAATACGGTTCTGGTTCTCCCAAAAATCAATAGTAGCTATTGAACTTGAAACACTGGTTTTCGAAATTTCAGAAAAAACAGCTCTGGCATTATCAATTATGGTTTTTGCCTTAGATACTATGGAATAAACGATATTGTTATGAGTCATTGGAGATGAAGAAACATCCATGTGGGTAAAACTATGTACAAGAGGAAATAATTCTTTCATTCCTTCATTCAACGTTTCTTGTATCGCCTCTAAATTGGATAAATAGAATATTGACTTATGAACACTCTCCGGATCATCTAACCCTTTCTTTTCTCCTGGATTGAAACTAATTTGAGTGTTTGGAGCTATACATTGGTCTTTATGTTGATTGAATGGTATGGAATTCGCATATTGCTTAAACTCTTTAATCGCATAGTAATCAGAAGGTATACCCCAATTGGTATTAGTATACATGTTCCTTCTGATTGATGATTTGAAGCCATAATTTTCCTGTGGATTAGAAATAAATTCGCCTTCGTTTTCATCTAAAATGCAAAGTGCAGATTCTTTCAGGTTTGAGAGTTCATCCAATACCATTTGCTGTTTGGTTTTGATTTTCAACAAATAAGATCTTTTCCTGTTTTCGGATACCTTTGGAGTGACACCATACAATCCATCAATCCTATTGATAAGGGATTTTCTGTTTTTTTCGATAGAAATTGCTTCATCTTGACACGCTTTGGTAAATACTGACTCTTTAATAATCTCAATCTCTTTATTTAGCATACTAATACTCTCTTCCCCTTTCAAAATATCGATATCAATATTTTCTACTGAAGTCTGGGTCTCATTCAAATCATGCTTCAAATTTTGCTCCTTTTTCTCTAATTCATACAATTCCTTATCAATTCCCTTGTATTTCACGAACTCTTCGACTAATTGTTCAGCATATTCATTAATTCGGTCTAGATATCCAGTCATTGATTGACCAATTTTTTATGGAGGAAAACAGATTTGCGCCGAAACAGATATCGATCAAAATTAAGGTCCCCAACAGTGATGAAAATCATATATTCAACGTTTCAAATGATATTACAGTTAAAGAGCTGGTGGAAAAAGTGTGTGGGATATTTCCTAACATTCCTCGACAATTAAATGCAGTTTTTAGAGGAAAGCCTCTTAACTTTGATAAAAAGCTGCATGAGTGCGAGGTAGATGATGGTTTCACGATACAAATGTTTCCAAAAGTTGATTCTCAGCCTCAAACTGTCCCGGCTCCTCAAGATATGTTCCAAGGAATAACAATTCAACAAAGGATGGAATTTTATGTGAATAGAATTAGGCCAAGTGATCCTTTAGAATCGCCTATTCCGAATGAACAAAATGCCCATTTCAGGTCAAAAGCACTGGTTACATGTGAGGCTTTCTCAATTCTAAGGAACTATACTGCTAAGCTACAAAAAGCATTGGCGGATGAAGATGTAGATGCTGTCTATGATTCTCTTTCCCAATATTCCAACAAAGTCATCTCAATAACCACATCCACTTCGTTGATTCTCAAAAGGCTAATACAAAGAAATATAGATTTTACTCAACCAAACCTTGAGGATGAGATAATAGATCATCCAGGGAACAATAGATCAGTGATTAGGGTCAATTTCAACGACAATTAGACATATTTGGTAAAATTTGCCTCCATTTTTTTATGAGTCAGGAGTCTCGAATTCCAAACCCTTTGCTTGAAAACATCAACCCTATTCTTGCTGAGTTGTTAGAAGACAATTCTGGATGGAGAAAACCTTGCTTCTCTGAGTATTTCACAAAAGAAAAAAAAAAATGGACCGAAGAACACGATCTGGTAGATGAAATTCTGAATGATATGCTGAACAATCAGGGATGATAGTTGTAGAACCCATTTTGTTTTGGAGTAAAACCAAAAATCGGAAATGGCCAACATAAACAGAAGCCTTTTGGCCCACATATTGATTCATAGCTGTCAAAACATGTTTTTTTATGCATTACTTGAATTCTATTGTTCCATATTTCGATTAATGTCGAGTCTTTGGCCAGATTAATCACAGCAGTGAAAAACTGTTTGAAAGAAAACGCGCCCAACGCTAATAAATATAACAAAACGAAAATATTTGGTAATAATAGTAGGTTAAATGATCTTGTTTTCGAAATAATATTAAACCAGTGAACAATCCAATAATAATTGGATATAATAATAGAAAAACAGTACAAAAAGGTCCAAAAACAGGTTAAAATGAAATACCTATGATTTCTTACCCCAATCCATGACTGCATCCATGAACAATAGTGATCTGCTCTTAATACGAATCTCCTGGTATTAATACTAAAGCTGGATCTTGGTGGCCGCTGGGCAACCTTGGCGTATTCAACTTGTTCTCGGTATATAGCTATTGATGACATCATATCATTAAAAGAATAATCAGTCCTTTGGTTTATACTCCAATTATATGGTGCATATCCTGGGCCCTTACATATGGATAGACAATATGAAATAGATAAAAATAGCATAAAAACGATTACACAAGAACAAGCAATAATCTTTATAGTATTATTTGGGAATATAATAGAAAAGCTAAAAATACCAAAATTATGTATGTAAAAAGATGCTGCAGATATAAAAATGGATAAAGAAACTAAGATTGGAATTGAAAAACTTATTCTCCAATGTTCACAAATCGAAAACCCACCAATTGGAAAATATGCAATATTAAAACAGCAACAACTCCTATCCTCCCATTCTACCTTAATATCAGATGGTGAAGTTGTTTGGTTTTCGATTTCTATTAAAACATTATTGTTCAAAATAGAATCCATAAAATTTATCTTAATAATGGAGAATTTAATAGTAATTGTACAAGATGAAATGAATAACAATTAATAACATGTTTTCTTATTTAAATAATAGAGTGCAGTAAAAATTTTGCTTTTCCAACAATTAAAAAATTGTGAAGATTCTTATGAAACAATAAAATGATAGTAGTCAGGGAGTGGGCGCTTGAGGAAGAGGGTGGTTATTTAATTCGATTTAATCCGTAGTGACCCCTCTAGATGACTCTTATTGCGCATACATCCCGTATATATGTACATGCGATATGTATAAATCAATATACTATATGTAACTTATGAGTGTCAAAAGTCGTGCACTTTTTTAGCCGTACAGTAAAGTTAGCCAGAGCGATGGAACAATTAATTAAGAATAGTAATGGACTTGGTCTTGATCACCACAAATATTTGCACGGGATTGGAAACATAAAATGCTTTCGACGGTGTCAAGAGAGGGAACAAAAAATGATTTTGAGAGATCACCGGAAAAGGAGACGTTTTCGATCCAGATATTGATTTGCCTTGATGATATTGAAAGGAACGTATGGGGAACAATTTGTCAAACGAACTACATGACTACAGGAAAGCAAACCATAACAAAATCATACAACCGGAATAGAAGATCACTACAAAATCACACATGGGGACACCTTTACTAGCATACAAACGCCAATTCAATACAAATCAAAAAATGATATCAGATCTCCATGTAGACATCTTCAACGGATGGTTCGCATAGCTCTGGCTAACTTTACTGTACGACTAAAAAAGTGCACGACTTTTGACACTCATAAGTTACATATAGTATATTGATTGATACGTACCGCACATCATAT
>Ga0209639_1000998_pt1 | contig 32505 bp, 48 predicted proteins | sample EPASupsiteHSE605_FD_187268 | JGI IMG/M metagenome (GOLD analysis project Ga0209639, IMG submission 187268) | Bioremediated contaminated groundwater from EPA Superfund site, New Mexico - Sample HSE6-05 (SPAdes) (version 2) | ecosystem: Environmental > Aquatic > Deep subsurface > Groundwater >... | reverse complement strand
ATGATAATTTTGAAGATGCCGTGGATGTAAGAAAAGAAGCGGAAAAAGAATACTTTGGAGAATATAGATATATAGGCAATGAAATAATAAATAATTAGGTGACTTATATGAATTCTATAGAATTAAAACAATATATTATAGAAAATAAATATATATATTTAATATTAGAAAATTTAGGTTTACATTCTATTAAAGAATACACGAAAGAATATAGATCGGGATTGCCTAATCATAATTCTAAAAATAATGTATCTATAAAAAAAAATACATTAAAAATAACTATATTTCAATCTGATAGTGAAATTGTTCGTGGTGATTTAATTACTCTTGTAATGAGTATAAAAAATATTTCTTTTGTAGAAGCAAATAAATATTTACATAAATTATTAGGACTAAAATATCAATATAAAAATACAAAAAATAAATCTAAACAAGAAGAAGATAAAACTGACCCATTAGAGATATTTAAAAAGATTAAACGCAAAAGGAAATCCGTTAATATCAATGATATTGAGATTTATGACAATACAATAATTGAAGAATATGAACCTGTTTTGTATGTTGATTGGGTTAAAGAAGATGGAATTATGGAGTTTACCCGTAAAAGATTTAATATTGGATATAGTTACAAACATAAAAGAATTGTTATTCCAATAAGGTATTGGGCAGGGGAAGAAGATGACTACATAGGAATTATTGGAAGAACTACGATAAAGAATTTTGATTTATTTGATATTGCTAAGTATTATCCCCTTAAACCCTATTTAAAAAGTTTAAATCTATATGGCCTTCAAGAAAACTATAAAGGCATACAAGAAGCTGGATGTTGTGTAGTTTTAGAATCGGAGAAAAATGTGTTAAAACGACATAGTAGATTAGATGAAACCACCGTAGCAATCGGTTCTCATAATTTAAGTGATGAGCAAGTTAAGATTCTTATTGGTCTTAATGTTAGTATTATAATTGCTTACGATAAAGGTATTTCATTAAAACATATTCGCTCTGAATGTGAGAGATTTTATGGCATCCGAGATATTAGTTATATATATGATAAACATGATTTATTAAAAGATAAAGAATCACCAACAGACAAACCTAATAAAATTTATAACTATCTATTAAAACATAAAATAAAATATGATGAAAAAGAACATAAAGAATATTTAAAGGAGTTAGAAAAGGAAAAATGCGAAAAACAAATGAAGAATTAGAGAAGATAAAAAAAGATTTGGGCGTTAGTAGATTGTGGTCATGGAGCAGAATAGAAAAATACATAGAAGATCCTTATGGATATATGCTTCATTATATTTTACATATAGATGAGGATAGAAATGATTCAATATATGGGATTTCGGGGAATGTTGCACATGAGATATCACAAGATGCTTATTTTAATAATTTCACTAATCAAGAGTTATTAGATTTATATGAAGAAAAACTTTTTGAATTTAATACGATGGGATTATTATATGATAGAAGTGATAAAGAGAAAAATGAAAAAATAGCAAATAAATATGAAGATTGTATGAGACATTATTTTATAAATTATAAAAAAATGACTGATAAACCTATTATTGAACCATTTATATTAATTAATTTAGGAGAGCATTATCTACAAGGATATATTGATATTTTACATGTAGAAATAAGAGATGAAAAAAAGAAAATAATTATTACTGATTATAAAACAAGTTCTATTTATACAGGTAAAAAATTAATTGAAAAATCAGGTCAATTACTTATATATGGTGAAGGTATGCATCAAAAATCAAATATGCCTTACGAGGATATTATTCTTAGATTTAATTTTATGAAGTATGTCAATGTTACATATACGCAAAAAAAAGGTGATAAAAAGATCAGACAAATAGAAAGGAATGCTATTGGTGAAAAACTACAATCTAATACTAAAACGTGGCTGAAACATTTTGGATATTCAGAAGATGAAATAGAAAATTATCTACAAAAAATGATTAATACAAATGGGATAGAATGTCTACCCCAAGAAATTCAAGATACATTTGAAATAGATGATTGTTATATTGAAGTAGAAATAAATGAAGAAATTATTAATGAACATAAGAATAATATTATAAATATTATAGATGAAATTATAGCAAAAGAGAAAGAATTTAAAGAAACAAAAAATAAAAATTTATTTTGGAAAGATGTTACGAGAGATAGCAGTTATTTTCATGCAAATTTAAGTGGATACAGTAGTTTACACCATATGCCTTATAAAAAATATTTAGATGAAGCGGATTTCCAAAATGGTATAAAGGCAATTGAAGATAAATCAATAGCAGAAGATTTTGGTTGGTTAGATGAGATTTTATAGGAGGATATAGATGGGGAATTATACGGTTTATCATTTACACGATGATACAAGTAATTGTAATGGGTACGCTGATTCATGCAGTTCATACAAAGAATATATTAAACTTGCTAAAAAACAAGGCATGAAAGCAATTGCTTTTTCAAATCATGGAGGTATCTACGATTGGGTTAAAAAGAAACAAGATTGTGATAAAGTAGGAATAAAATATATACATGGTATTGAATTATATCTATGTACAAAATTAGAAGCTAATGAAAGAGGATATCATATAGGTTTATATGCCAAGAACTACGAAGGGGTAAAGGAATTAAATAAATTAATATCAATATCTACTTCAAAAGGTAAAAAAGAAGATAATACCGATAGACATTTTTATAATAATCCAAGAATTTCAATAGAAGAATTAATGAATACTAGTGAAAATATCATCATCACAACTGCTTGTCTAGCAAGTATATTATGGGAATGCAAATATACAAAAAAGAAAGAAAATATGTCAGAAGAAGAAATATCTATTGAAAATAAAGTTTGGTTAGAAAATAGAAATATATTTTTAAAATGGATGACTAGAAATAATAATAGATGTTTTTTAGAGGTTCAGTATCACAATGCTGATAATCAAAAAGAATTTAACCAACAATTATATAAATGGAGTAAACAATATAATATCCCACTAATTGCTGGTACAGATACGCATTCTTCTTCTCCATATAAAGCTGAATGTAGAAAAATATTGCAAATATCTAAAGATAGTTTTTATGGAGAAGAAGATGAATTTGATTTAACATGGAAAACCTACGATGAATTAATTGAATGCTTTAAAAAACAAAATACCTTACCAGAAGAAGTTTATATAGAAGCAATATCTAATACAAATAAGTTGGCTGATATGGTGGAAGATTTTAAATTAGATAAATCTTTTAAATATCCTAATTTATATGGAGAAAATGCTTTAGATATATGGAAAAATACTATAGTACAAAAAACCAAAGACAAGGCGAAAAATAATATAATTGATTGCACTAAAATAAATCAATATAAACAAAAAATAAAAGAAGAGTTCGATGCTATGAAAAAACAAGGCATGGAAAGTTTTATGATGTTTATGTCTGAATTAGTAGATTATTGTAATCAGAATGATATACCTTATGGTTTTTGTAGGGGTAGTGTTGGAGGTTCTGAAATAGCCTATATTACTGATATCACAGATGTTGATCCTGTAAGATGGCAAACCGTTTTTTCAAGATTTTGTAATGCTGATAGAATAAGTCTTGCAGATATTGATATTGATTTTGCTCCCGAAGATAGAGAAAAGGTTTATGAGTTTATTATTAATAGATTTACTCCTGAAAAAACAGCTTATATAGCAGCATTTTCAACTTTAAGAGATAGAGGAACTATTGATGTTTTAGCTAAAGGTTTAAATTATCATGATTTAGATTTAGTAATGGATATTAAAAACCAATTTGATAAGTTATTTGATGAATATTCTAAGATTATCCAAGAAGAAGTTAACCTTGAAGAACTAGAAGAAGTAGAAGCAAAATCCATAGACTTTGATTATCATGAAGTTTATTGTCAAAGGATTAGAAATAATAAAGCATTAACAAGAGTAAATAATATAAAAAAGGAATTTGAGAATCTAAAAATTAATAATAAGGATTTGTTTTATTATTTCGATGGATTAAAGGGTACTATTGTTGCCAAAGGTAATCATCCAGCAGGGATAATAGGTTCACCTATTACTTTAGCAGATAATTTAGGTGTATTTTATAAAGATGGAGATGAATCAAAACCTGTTTCAGTATGTGCTATGAAAGCAGTTGATTCATTAAATTTTGTAAAGTTTGATATTCTTGGTTTAAAAACAGTAGGTACAATGAAAGATGTTTATAAATATATAGGTTCACATTATCTTAAAGCACATGAAATTGATTGGAACGATAAAAAAGTTTGGGATAATATGATAACTTCAAATGTGGGAGTTTTTCAGTTTGAAGGTGATTATGCTTTTTCATTACTTAAACAATTTGAGCCACAATTTATTAATGATATGTCATTAGTAAATGCGGCACTTAGACCATCTGGTAAATCTTATAGAAATAGATTAATTATTAAAGAATTTAATAATAATCCTTCAGAACAAATAGATGATTTATTAAAAGATAACTATGGTTATTTAGTTTATCAGGAAGATACTATAAAATTTTTAACTGATATATGCGGGATGAGTGGTTCAGAGGCAGATTCTACCCGCCGTGCCATTGGAAAGAAATTGCAAGAAGAATTAAAAGAACAATTACCTAAAATATTAGAGGGTTATTGTAAAGTATCTCCTAAACCTAGAGAAATTGCAGAAAAAGAAGCAAAACAATTCTTACAAATAATTGACGATAGTTCAGAGTATCAATTTGGATATAATCATTCTACTGGATATTCAATGAATGGATATGCCGAAACAAGATTAAGAACATATTACCCTTTGGAATTTACTACTGCCTATCTAAATAGAGCAGAAGATACGAAAGATACTAATAATGGTATTATATTAGCCAAACAATTAGGTATTACAATAAAACCTATTAAATTTGGTAAATCTCAAGCTTTATACTCTTTTGATAAAGAAGAAAACACTATTTATAAAGGTATTTTATCAATTAAATTTCTTAATACTCAAATTGCAGATGAATTATATAACCTTGCTCAAGAAAATCAATATGATAATTTTATTAACTTAATTAAAGATATTAAAGAAAAAACCTCTACTAATTCAAGACAATTAAAAATACTAACAGGATTAAATTTCTTTACTGAATTTGCTAAAAATAAAAAGCTATTAAATTTATTAGATTTATATGAATCCATTGGTGATTCTAAACAAATTAACAAAGAAAAAGCAGAAAAGTTAGGATTAAATATAGATATTTTGCTTAAATATACTCAAAAACAAACAGAAAAATTATATAAAGATATAGATATTATTTCCTATATAAAAGATGTTTCAGAATTAATAGAAGATAAACCATTATCAGTAAAAGAACAAGTGAAGTTTGAAATGGAATATCTTGAGTATACAACTGTAGAATATGAAAAAGCTGATAAAAGTTTATTTATTATCACTGAATATAAGGTTTACAAAGATAAATCTAAACCATATGTCACCTTGCGAAACTTAAAAACAGGTGATGATAAAAAAACTAAAGTAAAAAGTAGCAAAACATTCACCGAAAATCCATTTAAATTATTTGATGTTTTGCAAGTTCTTAAATTTAAAACACAAAAGAAGACAAAGAATATCGGGGGTAAATGGATTAAAACAGATGAGGATGAGGATATACTTGATGAATGGGTGGTGTATTAATAGAATTGACAGATAAAATCATAGAAGAATTTACTTGTATACCTTTTATATGTAGTTTTGATACCGATAAATATAAAATATACGCAGTAGATATTAATGAAGAAAAATATCCAAATATAAAAAAGAATAAATATGGTAATTATACCGTCCTCGGTAATATACATAATCTTGGTTTGGGAATTGAATATCACGTTAAAGCAGAAGAGCAGAAATCTAAAAATGGATATGGATATCAATATAAAATTATTCATATCCAACGTGATAGACCTACTAATGAAAATACCACTCGTATGTTTTTATCTGAATTATTAACACCAGATCAAGTTAAAACTATTATGGAAAGTTATCCTGATATAGTTGATAGAGTAATAAATAATAGACTTAATGATATTGATTTGAAGAAATTATACAATATAGGTCAATTCAGATTTAATATTATAAAACAAAAGATTGAGGAGAACTTTGTATTTGCCGAATTAATTGAGATGTTTCAAGGATTGCTAGATATGAATACGGTTAGAAAATTATATGATAAATATCCTTCCACATTAAGAATTAAACAAGAAATACAGAATGAACCGTACCATTGTTTATGTTCTTTATCTAAAATTGGCTTTAAAACCGCAGATAGTATTATTCTCGAATTAGATAAAGAATCAAAAACACAAAAGAAAAATGGTAAAACTCCTTTAGTTTATTTTGACTTTGATATAAAAACTTCTATTCAACGTGCCATATCTGCAATTGAATATTTATTAGAGCAAAATGAAAATGATGGTCATACTAGAATATCAATTGTTGAATTAAGAACTTTATTTGATAAATTAGTTTCGGAATGTAGTGATAAATTTATAGAAGCAATTAAGAATACAGAAGATTTTCATGTTGATAAAGAAAGTAAATCTATATCAATCTTAGAAACTTATAATACCGAATTATATGTAGCAGAAAGACTTGTTGAAGGATTAAAGAAAGAAAATAAATGGGAAGAAATTAATATTGATGAGTTTAGAAAAATTGGTGATGATGAATTAACTGACGAACAATTTAATGCCGTTAAAATGTTTTATGAAAATAATATTAGTATATTAAATGGTGGGGGAGGGGTAGGCAAGTCGTTTACAACCCAAGCAATATTATCCTTAATAAAAAGATTGGATAAAACATTTCACTTACTTTGTCCTACTGGTAGAGCTAGTAAAGTTCTTGCGGGATACACTAACGAAGATACTTATACAATACATAGGGGATTATGCTTCAATCCTTCTGCTGATGTTCAATGGGGATATAATGATAATAATAAATTACCTTTTGATGTTGTAGCAGTAGATGAAATGTCAATGACTGATATATTTTTAATGAAACATTTATTAGAAGCAATAGATTTCTCAAGAACCAAATTATTAATAATTGGCGATGATTTTCAAATACCTTCAGTTGGTGCAGGAAATGTTCTCTATGATTTAATCAATTCTGGTATTATACCTATTACTTCTTTAACAAAAGTATTTAGATTTGGCATAGGTGGAATTTCAACCATATCAACAAAGACAAGATTTGGCGAACAATGGATAGAAGATAAGACTAAGTATAATATATTTGGCGAAGATAAAGCTTATGTTTATATGCCTATGTCGCAAGAAAAAATCATACCAACTGTTAAGAATTTATATCTTAAATTAATGAATAGCGGTATATCTCCAGAAGACATTTTAATTCTATCATCATATAATATTGGTGATTATGGTACTGAAAAGATAAATGGAATTATTCAAGAAATAGCAAATAAGAATTATGATAGTGATTTAAAATTTAAATGCGGAGATACTACTTATTATTTAGATGATATGGTTATTCAAACAAAAAATAATTATAAAGCTATTATTTATGATCCTGAAAATTTTGGTTTTTATGATGATCAATCTCCTACGATATTTATAAGTAATGGTGATATCGGAAAGGTGATTTTAATTGATCGGCAGTTTATGGTTGTACAATTTGATGATGAAAGAATTGTTTATGATAGAGAAACTGGTTTGAATTTAAAATTATCGTATTGTATTAGTTGTCATCGTTCTCAGGGAGGTAGTTGTAAGAATATTATCCTAATTACCCCTAAAGCACATACATATATGTTAAATGCAAATTTAATTTATGTAGGCCAAACAAGAGCAGAACAAAGATGTTATCATTTGGGTGAACCAGATACTATTAATAAGTCATTAAAGAAAAGAGCAAACTTAAATAGGAAAACGCATTTAAAAGATATGTTAATCAAAATGTATAGTAATTAAAATAATAATATAAATATCATTGACAAATTACAATGTAAATAATATACTATTAATAACCCACAAATCAACCAAAAAAGTCAAAAATCACAAAAACAAGAATCCCAATATACGGGCGTTTGCGGAGTTGAAAAACATGATAAAACGAAGATTTGATTTTGATATTAGAAGGGAGATTAAATGAAAAAGAAAAATAGTATGTATTTCAATGATTATGAGGTTGAAAATTATTCTCTAAGTGTAGAGGATACAGAATTAGCAAAAATGAAGTATATAGAATATTTAGATGGATTGATATATGATTTAAACCAAATTAAATTATATGTACCAGATGCAAGAGTGAATATTGATATGTTTTTTAGATATCAAAATGATTTAATTGCGATTAGAAATAAATTTAATGCTGAAGCTTTAGCAGAATGGCATATGAATTACACTCATGATCTTGAAAGAAAAGTTGCAGAGTTGGATAAATAATAACCCCAAATTGGAATTTTATAATAAGTGAGGTGGTATTTATGTCTAAATGGTGCAACGCCTATGGATGTTGGTGTGCTGACGTAGAAGAAATTACAGATAGTCAATATTCTTGTAATCTTAATTGTGATAGTTGTGAAGATATGGGAATAATTGAATATACAAAAGGATGCTACAAGGCATTTGAATAATAATAACACAACAAATTCTTGGATTGGATCAAATATTAGAAAAGGAAGGTCACAATTATGAAACTATTTTATAACTTAGAATATTTTTTGAGTGGAAAATTTATTTTTAATCTTGCTATAAGTATCTTACAAAAATGGCTTAAAAAGAATAATATTAGAGATCATGTTTTTGTAATTTCCTTGGAAGGTTGGAGTTTTGATGATGATAGTAGGTATAAAGAAATTATGCAAAGATAATATTTATTATTTTAGGAAAGGATGAAGATAGTATGATAGAGATGAATTCTAAAAGACAGACTAAAGAGGAGGTCTTAAAACATATCGAAGCTATGAAAATTATGCTTGAGGCTTCTAAAGCAAATAGTTTTGATATTAAATTTAATATATGGGGTTATAGTATGAGTACAGAGAAGAAAAATAATTGATTGAAGGGTGAAAAGATTGAATGATTTAACTGAATTTAAAGACATATTAAACACAAGTAATACATATTTAAAAGCGCATATGGGATTTTACATGTTTTGGCAATTAGTAGGGGTATTGGCTTTAGTGGGTACTGTAGCAGGTATTTATTTATTATTAACTCAGTTAAGTGTAACTTTATCAGTATTTAATATAATGTAAATATAAAATAAAACTTTCATTTTGTGAAGTTATAGAAGGGAATATAAAAAAGTGAAGATTATAAAATTAGTATACAATGAAAAGTATAATCATTATTATGCAATGTTTGATGAGATACCCAAACTTACATATGAAAAAATAGGTGGAAGTTATATTGGTTCTTCTGTAGACGATGAAGGCAATATAATTGCAAGTGAATATCTTAAATATGAAAGTTTCGGAGATGCTTTTGCTGGTAGAGAAATTACATTAAATATGAAAGACGGAAGCATTCAAAAGATTAAAGACCATTGGTTTGATCACGGTTGGTATAAACCACATGGTGAATTTATTAGTATTGGAGCAGGAACATTAGAACGTCTACAAAATTGCTATGTTTACTTTGGTTACAATATTAATAAAGAGAAGTTTGAGAAAATGGTAGAAGAATATTTAACAAGAGACAAATTATATGAATATTACGAAGTTGAAGAATGGTGTAATCTTCGATATGATTGGTATGATGTAATTATAAATGGAAAGAAAATTCCTTATATAATGAATAAAAAAGGAGATATGATTGAAAAGGAAACCAAGAAAAGAGTATACCCAAGACATAATGTAATGAAAAGAGTAAATGACAAATATAAAAACTATACATATTTTAAACTTAAATATAAAGACAATAATGACAGACTTATTAAAATAGAAGCAAATTATTTAGAAGTTTTAAAAGCAACTCTACTGTTTACTGAAGAAGAAATAAAAGAGAAATGTAAACTATCATGATGAATTGTTTGTTTTGTTATGATTGAAAGGAAAATAGTTATTATGGAAGAAAAATTAGATATGCTTGAAAAATGTATTAATGATTTCAAGAATAGTAGTGATGTTCATATTAATGAAAATGATGATTTAATCACTATTAGGCAAAAAGATATGCTTTTTGGAAAGATTCAGGGATTAGAAATGGCATTAGAATTATTAAAATCATAATCAATGGTAAATTTGTTTTAATATTTAAAGGAGACAAAAATGATTATTGAAATTCACAAAGCTTTTTCACCTAACGAACTATCTGATTTTTCACAAAAGTTCCCTGATAGATATAAAAGTTTATGCAAAATAGTTGGTGAATTATCTCTAAAGAATAATGGTATATGTTTAGAAATTAACTTACCTCATAATAAGGATTTTGGTGTTGTAAGTGTTGGTATGCCTAAAAGTTGTAGTCTTGAAATAATTGATTCTAGGTATTTTTAATATTATATGTTATAAAATTAACTACTAATTAGTTTAATTTCTATAGTATATGTTAATACTTTATCATATAATAAAATTAAAAAGGAAGTGTTAACATTATGTACGAAACTTATTCCTACGATCAACTTAAAGCATTACCAGATGACCAAAAAATCACAGCCCTAAAAGAACTAAAAACCACTTATCCTGATAATAAAGACCTAGCAAAACATTTGGATGTTCCTTTCATTGGAGTAAACAATATGGTAGCTAAATATCTTGAAGGTAAACAAATGGGTAGAAAGAAAATGACCGAAGAAGAAAAGTTACAAGCAAAAGTAGAAAGGAAATTAAAGAAACAGCAAGAAGAGAAGATGCAACAGCAATTATACCAACAGAATCAAGTAAAAAATGTAACTCAAGAGATTAAGAATGAAGAAAAAGTTAACGAAACTACTAATCTTGTTGGTCAAGAAGCTACTAAAGAAACTCAATCTATTCAACCTACTCAAACTATACAAACAATTATAAGTAATTCTTTTAGTATTAAACTTGAAAAGAATATGACGGGCGAAGAAGCGATTTCAAGATTAAGTGGTGTTGCTAATTCTTTATTAAAAGAGAATCAGTATAAAGTAAATTTAGTTATTGAGGAAGTAGGGGAAGTGTAAACTTCCTCTTGTATAATATTTATTAAAATGATAAAATAAATAAGGGAATAAAAATGAAAGGAGATATTAATTTGAAGCCACTTATGAAGAATTTATATTATAAAGAAATTTATAGACGAAATTCAGAATCTAAATCTTATATAAGATTTCAAGTATATTTTGATTTGAATAACTTATTTACTTTTGTAGTAACAACCCCTACATATTCTGCGTATAGCAAAAATCCATTTAAAGCATTATTAGATATCTTAGAACATGAAATAAAATATAAGAAGAGGTGAATTTATGAAACTTAAAAAAGCATTAGAGATAGTAAGTTATTATGCATATTTAATGCAAAAAGTTGAGTTTATTAAATTAGCAGATATTGAGGATAATGAATTAGAAGAATTAGAAGATGCTTATATAGAAGTAAAAGAATTCTTAAATCAGTTTAAATAAAGTTTCCAGTTAATATTGAAAGAGGTGATTAATCATAGGAGTAAATAAATATGCCGCCGTTGCATTTACATTAGATATGATAAACAATGATTATTCGGAAAGTGAAGTTATACAAAAATATTATAAAATGATTAAAATAATTGATATTATTTGTATGTATAGGTTTATTAAAAGCAAAACAAATATAACCAATCGCTAATTTGGTAACAATTACTTTACATATTTAAACACATAATATAATAAACATGAAAAAGGAGGTGTTAAATATGAATGATAATAACTTTATAGGGATAGCCCTAGATGAACTTTATCGTATATTTGAAATACTTAATGAAGAATATTATTCAAACAAACTAACTTATCCAGTTATCACAATTCAAAAGACTAAACGATCTGGTAATTTAGGTTGGTTTACATTAGGTAAAGTTTGGGAAAACAAACAGTCAGAAGATAATAGATATGAAATTAATTTATGTGCAGAATATCTTAATAGAGAATTACATGAAATAGTATGTACTTTACATCATGAAATGGTTCATCAATCAAATAAAATGTCTGAAATAAAAGATTGTAATGGGCAAGTTCATAATAAGAAATTTAAAACACTTGCTGAATCTGTTGGATTGGTAGTAACCAAAAGCAAAAAGTATGGATTTGGGCATACTGAATGTTCTGATAAATTTAAAGTATTTATAGATAATACTATAAAACCTGAAGGAAAATGTTTTGAATATTTTAGGAATAGTGGCGAAGAAGATAAAACACAAAAAGAAAAAACAATGTTCACATATATTTGTCCTGATTGCAAAGAAAAAATAAAAGCTAAAATAGACAAGGTTATAATTTGTGGTGAATGTGATGTTGAATTTGAAATACAGGAGTAATGGTATTTAATAAAAACATGATGAAAAAAGAGTTTGGTTCAAATATATAAAATAAAAAGCAGGTGATTATATGTTTTATACAACAGGAGAAGAAAAAACTAAAGAAGACTATGAAATATTACAACAAGAAATAGAAGCATATCGCACCTTAGATGGTCAAAGTTTTCAATTTGGTAATGAATTAATTATCAATGATAATGAATTTGGATATGGTAGTGAAGATGGTTATTTAGGAATAGACGCACAAAATATACGTGAAGTATTAGAATATTGGCATGAAGATCAGATAGTAAAAAGAAAAAATAAGAAGAATAAAATAAGGTTAAATAAATATGAACGCAAGAAGATAGATCAACAAAAATTAAAAAAGTTATCTGAATTAAGTTGGTGGGTAGTTTATTACTGTGATGATAGACAGAGATATATAAGGTGTAATTATAGTGGACGTAAAAAATATGCTAAATATTGTTCTAAAAGAAAAGTAAGAAATAGCAATGATTTTCCACTAAGAGGTAATGGGTATAGAAAAGTATTTGATTATTGGTGGACAATATTTTAAGGAAATGTATTATTTATAGCATTATTATAGAAAGGTGTAAAACATGGAAGAAAAAATTAATTATATCCATGAATTAATCAAAGAGATTTATGGTGAAGCGGTAGCGGTAAGAATTTTTGTAAACTGTCAAGGGATCGAAGTAACCCCTGAATATAAAACAAACGCCACTGGATATACAATGCAGAATATTAATGGTGATTGGATTAAAAGTATTAAGTAAAAACTGGTATACAAAACATTAAAATAGTAATATAATAATAAGAGTAAAATAAGTAATATCAAAGGAGGCAACAACATATAATGCAATTAGTTACAATTAAATATTCTTGAAGAAAGGAGAAAATATACTATGGCAGAATTAATAATTTGCCCTGCGTGTCAAGAATACATAAATTTAGAAATTGATATACATAGGGATAGTGCCGGAAATACTATATGTGACAAGTGTCATCAGATAATTGTCATCAAGTAGTATTGGTAATAGTTTAATAAAACAATAAAATAAAAATATAGAAAGAAAGAGAAAATAAAATGGATACAATAGTTGAAATATTAGAAGAAACATATTCGGTTCTAGAAATAAAAGAATTTTTAGAAGAAATTAATAAGGATAAAATTGAAAAATATTTAATATCAAGAGGTATATGCCCTAGTTGTAATTATGGTTTAATATTACGTACTTGGAAGGAGTCAAGGGGAGAATATATGGGAATTCCTTCACTTGAAGAAATGTCAGAATATAAATGTGAGGGTTGTGGCGAGACATTTTAGAGAATAAAAATATAAATAAATACAGGAGGAATTATACATATTGATTACAGAAAATGCACTAGATTTATTACAAAAAAGATATTTTAAAAAAGGTGAAAATTCATGGGAAGATTTATGTAAAAGAGTAAGTTCAAGTATTGCTAATGCTGAACAAGAAAAAGAAAAATGGCAAAAGATATTTTATACTATGATGACTAATCTTGAGTTTGTTCCTAGCACACCATGTTTAATAAATGCAAATGAAGATAATAATGGTCAGCTTAGTTCATGTTTTATCATTGATCTAAGAGACAATATTGAAAGTATTTATCAAGCAAAAGGTGAGTGTGCTAAGATATTTCAAAAAAATGGTGGTGTAGGATTTAATATCAGTGTACTACGCCCAAAAGGAACAGAAGTAGAGACTTCAAAAGGGTATTCCTGTGGAGTAGTTGGTTTTATGGAAGAATTCAATTTAACCGCAGATGTAGTTACTAGAAATAATATTAGAAAAGGCGCAATTAAAATAGACCTTAATGATTGGCATCCAGATATATTAGAATTTATTCATTGTAAAAATGATACGTCTAAATTCACTTGTATGAATATATCAGTTTCATTATCTAATAAATTTATGAATGCTGTTAAGAATAATGAAGATTGGAGTTTAATATTCCCTGATTACAGCTGGAACAAAGAAATATATAATGAAGAATGGGATGGAGATTTAGATAAGTGGATTAATAAAAATTATCCTGTTAAAGTATATGAAATTTTAAAAGCAAAAGAGTTATATACAAAAATTATGGATAATGCTTGGAGAACTGGCGAACCTGGAGTTAGTTTTAGAGATACAATGGATATAAATAATCCTAATCCACATTTAGGGAAAGTGCATTCAACAAACCCATGTTCAGAGTTTTGTTCAATCCCATACAATTCATGTAATCTTGGCAGTATTAATTTAACTACATGTGTTGAAAATGGTGTATTTAATTATGATAAATTCAAAATATTAATTAAAAATGCCATGAGATTTTTAGACAATATGATTACTGTAAATAAACTTCCCTTTGATAAACTATCCGAAACTACTAAAACCGTTAGAAGTGTTGGTTTGGGCATAATGGGATTGGCAGATTGTTTATATATGTTAAACATTCCATATAATAAATCAAAAGGTTATAAGTTTATTGAAGACATATTTAAATTTATGAGGGTAACTGCTGAAAATACATCTATTGAATTAGTTAAAGAAAAAGGAGTATACCCCGAATGGAAGGGAAGTATATGGGAGCAAAATAACATAGAAATTAGAAATAGTAATTTCTTATCAATTGCACCAACTGGTAGTATTTCATTTATTGCTAATACAAGCGGAGGGTTAGAACCTAATTTTGCACTTACATATTCTCGTAGAACTAATGAGGGAGATATATATTATATAACTAACTCTATATTTGAAAAAGAATTAAAAAATAAAGGTTTATATTCTAAAGAGTTACTACAAAAAATTGCTAATAATAGTGGTAGTTGTGTAGGGATAAAAGAAATCCCAATTGAAATGCAAAAAATATTTGTAGTAGCTTCTGATATTTTACCTAAACAACATGTGGACGTAGTAGGAATTGTTCAAAAACATGTTGATTTATCCACTAGTAAAACTGTAAATCTGCCTAAACTAGCAACAATAGAAGATATTGAAGATGTTTATATGTATGCTTGGGAGTTAGGATGTAAAGGAATTACGGTTTATAGAGATGGTTGTAGAGATGATCAAGTATTATCAGTTTCTAGAGAAAGTAAAGAAGAAGAAGAATATGTTACACCTAAAAAAGCAATGGAAAGAGCAAAAGGAGAAAGAGTTAAACTTGCTACTGGTTGCGGTAGTATTTGGTTAATGACTTTTAAAGATGCAAATGGTAATCTTGCTGAAATATTTTCTCAACCTGGAACTGCCGGAGGATGTAATGGACTTACAGAAGCATTAACTAGAACAACATCTTTATTACTTAGGTCAGGTGTTCATCCAGATTATATTATAGATCAATTACAATCAGTTAAATGCCCTGTAGCAATGAATGCTAAAAAAGAGGGAAGATGTAACGGCAAAAGTTGCTCTGATATAATCGCTAAAGAATTAATTCATCAAATAAATAAAAAATCAACAGAAAATAATGATAAGCAAGAGAAATATAATGTTTATGATTTATGTATTAAAGAAAAAGATGAAAAGATGAAATGCCCTAATTGTGGTGAAAAGATGAGATTAGAATCGGGATGCGTCACCTGTGGTTCATGCGGAATGAGTCGTTGTTCATGATGAAACCCAACTATTAATCAGTAACTTATAAAAATAAAATAAAAAGGAGAATATAATTTGAGTATTAATGAAGCGTATTTTGCAGTAAAAGAATTTCATAAAGCATTTAATCATCCGTATTCAGATACCCCTAAATTAATGGAATTAGAAAGAGCAGAGAAAAGACGCTCTTGGATGGATGAAGAAATAAATGAATTTATTAACGCAACAAAAAATGAAGATATTTATGAACAAGTAGATGCATTAATTGATTTAATATATTTTGCGTTAGGGACACTTGTGGAAATTGGTGTACCACCAGAAGGAATATTTAAAATTGTTCAAAATGCAAATATGAGTAAATTATGGGAAGATGGGAAGCCGAGATTTAGAGAGAGTGATGGTAAGGTAATAAAACCTTCTAATTGGGAAGATCCCCATAATAAAATTGCGGAAGCAATTAATGAAATGATAAATGGATAACTATAAATACTTTCAAAATGATAAATGTGAGTACTACCCATGTCATAAAACTATACCAATAAAATGTCATAATGCTATTAATAAAGAAGATTTTAACTGTCTATTTTGTTTCTGTCCTTTACATCCTTATAAGGATTGTGGAGGACAATACAAAATACTCTCAAATGGTATTAAGGATTGTTCTGATTGTTTAATTCCCCATGATAAGAATAATTATGATTTAATTATTAGCAAAATTATAGATCATATATATTAAGTTAAAAGGAGAAATATAAATATTGCCAGATATAACGATGTGTACTAAAACCCAATGTCCCAAAGCAATTGAATGTTATAGGATTAGAGCTATGCCGGATAATCATTATCAATCATTTAGTAATTTTACTGGAATGTGCAATTCCGAAGATGATTTTCAAATGTTTATGAATATTCGAGTCGATGATAAGATTAGAGATTGTGTGGAACCAAAAGAAATTGAAACTTCAGAAGAAAACGCAAATTTACTAAAAAATGAATCCCAATCTTTAGGGATTCCTGAACCCTAAAAACATGATAAAAGGCTTGATTGGTTCAAATATTAAAAATAAGAAAATAAAAAGAAAGAAGGAATAGTTAAAATGCAAGTAACTAAATATTATTGTGACAAATGTAAAGAAGAAGGTAATATATGGGAAGGAAATATAATTACTAATCGTTTATGTATTGAAAAGATACCTGAAATTGTAATTGATCCGCTTAATGAAACAAAATTTATTATTTTTAAGGAAATGAGTTTATGTGAAAAATGCAAAGAAAAACTTTGTCAATTAACTCAAGAATTGAATGATAAATGGAATGGGAAAGTAGATGCAAATATTATATCTAATAATTATACAATTAATATAAATTTTGATAATGCTTTTAGCGGAGATATGTTTATTAAAAGTCTTACAAAACTATCAAAATTAAAATAAATACCTAAATACCGCTATATTGAGCTTCAAGGATACTGAAGAAGACCAATATATAGGGATTCTTAATAAGACATTATCAAAGAGACATTTTATTCAATAATTATAAAACAAAAAGGAGGAAATATGAAAAACTGGTTTAAGAAAAATGAAGAAATAATTTTCAATGTATTATTAAAAACTGCGGGGATATTAAATATAATATTGTCATTTTTATATTTATTTAATTTCTATCAACCAAACAAACTTAATATATTTACTGATATGTTCCTTTTGGGATTAATATTTACATTTGTAAAATGGACTTCAAATAAAAATATAAAAGGAGAAAATAAATAATAATGAACAAACAAATTAACTGTAAAATAGATAATGGTGCTTTTCAACCTAAATATGAAACTGTTTGTGCTTCAGGAATGGATTTAAAAGCGTGGAAATATTCTTTACCTGAAAAACCTAATGAAGTTATTAATTTTATTGAAGAAGGAATTGATTTATTTCCACATGAAAGAGTGAAAATTCTAACAGGATTACATATTGAATTTCCAGAAAATATAGAAGCACAATTAAGACCTAGAAGTGGTTTAACATTTAAAAATGGAATTATTACACAATTAGGCACTATCGATGAAGATTATCGGGGTGATATTAGTCTGGTGGTCTTAAATACTAGTAATAAACCTTTCCATATAAACAAAGGTGATAGACTTGGACAGATAGTATTTTCTAGAGTAGAAAAATTTGATCTTAATGTTGTAGATAAATTATCTGAGACATTACGTGGTGAGAATGGATTTAACTCAACGGGCATTAAGTAAAATTAAATAAGCAAGGGTAATGAGGAAGAAGATGATAAAAGGAATTAAAGTAATGTTAATGCCGAACAATAAGCAAAATACTAAAATGTTTCAAAATACTGGTGCCGCTAGATGGGCATATAATTGGGCATTAGCAAAACAACAAGAAAATTATAAAAATGGCGGTAAATTTATATCTGATAATGATTTAAGAAAAGAATTGACACAATTAAAAAAAATTGAAGAATATAAATGGTTAAATAATACTTCTAATAACGTACCCAAACAAGCTATCAAGGATGTATGTATTGCTTATCAAAGATTTTTTAAAGGGCAATCGAAATTTCCTAAATTTAAATCTAAAAAAAAATCACCGCCTAAATTTTATCAAGATAATATTAAAATTCAATTTTCAGAAACTCATGTGAAATTTGAAGGATTTTCAAGAACTAAGAAACAAAACAAGCAGAAGTTGAACTGGGTAAGATTAGCAGAACATAATAAAATTCCTTTTGGTAAAGATGTTAACTATATTAATCCAAGAGTATCGCATGATGGATTAAATTGGTGGATTAGTGTAGGTATCGAGTATGAGGATAATGTTGCTTTACCTACAAATCAAAGTATTGGAATTGATTTAGGAATTAAAGATTTGGCAATTTGTTCAGATGGAATTATTTATAAAAATATTAATAAAACTAAAAAAATTAAGAAGTTGGAAAAAAGAAAGAAAAGACTACAAAGACAAGTTAGTAGAAAATATGATAATTTGAAAGAAAATAAAGTGTTCACAAAAGGTGAAAAACCCATAAAAACTAAGAATATTATTAAATTAGAATATGCAATAAAAACAATACAACAAAAATTAAATGGTATTAGAGATAATTACACACATCAAACAACTTCTGAGATAATTAAGCGAGAACCAAGCAGTATCTCAATAGAAGATTTGAATGTATCAAGTATGATGAAAAATAAGCATTTATCAAAATCAATCCAACAACAAAGTTTTTACGAATTCAGAAGACAATTAAGTTACAAAAGTTCATGGAATAATATTGAATTAAGAGTAATTGATAGATGGTATCCTAGTAGTAAAACTTGTCATGAATGTGGATATATTAAAAAAGATTTAAATTTAAGCGATAGGGAATGGATATGCCCAAATTGCAGAATAGTTTTAGATAGAGATTTGAATGCAAGTTTAAATATTAGAGATTGTCAAAAATATAAAATTGGTTAATAAAATTGTGCTAATATGTACCCATCCGTTGGTGGGGAATTTAAGCCTTTGGAGTGTTGAACCACCTTAGTAGCATTAGCAATAATGTGAAAAGGAACACGATGAATAAGGAAGAAAACATAAAAGTTATATAATATTGGTAGTAATTAATAACTTTTTATAAGTTTTTCGTAACGGTATATCCTCTTGCTATTTATTAACTACCTGCTTATAATCCAAGATTATTAATTCCCTGCTTATATTAATAAAGGAGATGATTTTATTGCGTTGTTCTTACCCATATATATGCATTTTTTATCAAGAAACAGACAAACCGAAACGACCATTTTGCTTAATACATGATTTTGAAATCAACTATACCAATATATCCAAAATAGAAAATTGTAAGTGCCATCAAACCTTTAAACAAAAAGAGGAAAAATGGAAGATTTTACTTGCCACAAATTAATTAAAATGATAAAATAAATATATTGCAAGTTGTAACATTTAATTTATATCTACATATTATAAAACATATATAAAATAAATTAATTGGAGGTACATAAAATATGAAAACAGAAACCGATTATACAATTGTAAAGGATGTTTCTTTAGCATCTCATTGGATTGCCTATCAAGACGAAAAAAGTTGTGTTAAAGATTATATTATTCCTGGTAAAAAATATGAATTAATAAAATTAACAGAGCAATGGGACAATGGAGAAGATGAAGAATATTTTATTTTATCTGAAGACGGTTATTATTCAATGTACTACATGGCATATAAAGGCGAATTTATTATATTAAATAACTTAAATAAACATTTAAATTAAGAATAATAAAATAAAAAAGGAAATTAAATATGAATAATAATTATACTAAAAGTCCTGAACAACCGTTATATTGTTGTAATTGTGGAACTTTCTTCATGGGAGATCCTTTTAAAAAAGTTATAGTTTGTTGTGATAATTGTAGAGAAATAATAAGTAAAAAGAAAGCTTGTATGATCGTAGGTAAAATATTTGGTGTGGATTAATAAAAACAAAATATAAAGGAGTAATAAAACATGAGAAGTGAAAATTATATCATCCAACTACAACTAGAAAATCAAAGACTCCAACAAGAAAACGATATTTTAGAAATTGCACTTTTAAATACTTGTCAAGCCATTTGCAGAAGTATGAATTATTCTCAGCAAGAAATTATTAAAATAAAACAAAGATTTATTAATAGGGCAAAAGATAATTATGAAAGAGCATACTCAGATGAAGAATAAACAAAAAATTAAAATTCTAACTTCTTATCAAGATAACCCTATGGTACACCCTTTAACCTGTGGAGTAGATTCAAATCATCAAAATCTAATACCTAAAGAAGAAAATAATGAAGTTATATTAATGTGTTTAGATTGTAATTATATTCAATCATTAGATGATCAGTTTATTAAATTATTAAGTGATTTAGATAAAAATCAAAGAAAGATGATGGAATGGTATAAAGAAAATTTTCAAACAAATAAAAAATAAGAAAGGAAGATTAATGAAAATACCTAAAAATATTAAAATAGGTTGGCGAGATTATAAAGTTAAATTTGTAGAAGAACGAAGAGATGAAAAAGGTGATTACTTAGATGGTGAAATTGATTTCTTAAATCACATTATTTACATAGATGATAATTTGCCAAGTGAAGATGAAAAAGTAATTGCCTTTTTACATGAAGTTGTACATGGTATTTTCAATAGCCAGTGTCATTCTGATTGGTGTGATAATGAGGATTTAGTTGAAGGTGTTTCAGAAGGTTTATTTCAATTGATGCGGGATAATCCTAAAATATTTAATGATTAAAAATATAATATAAATGATTAATATTATGATGGATTTTAGAAAGGAAACTAATATAGTTACTTGGTATTGGTTATTAGTATCTGCATGGATCGGTGTTGTTATAGGGGTAATGACTACGTGTTTATGTGTAGCATCTAAAATGGGCGATGAAAAGATACAAAATATTAAATATGGTAATTAAATACATAAATAATTGAAAAATGCAAAAAATGCAATTTTACAAATCCCAATATATAGGCGTTTGTGAGATCGAAAATCATGATAAAATTTGTTTTTGGTAATGATTTTAGAAAAGAGGTAAATCATTGGGAAGAAAAAGGATTCATCCTAAGAAATTTCTATTTGATATTAATGAAATACTATATTACAAAGGAGGACTTCGTGAAGGATATCATAATGAATTAGCAAAAGTGCTAAGACGCAGTACACCAAAAGGCAATATTAGTTATAAAATTGAATTTCTAAAGGATGGTAAAGTAACAATAATTCAAGAGAGATTTTTAGGTAAAGTGGAAGAATTGGAAAGGGAATTGGAGAAGGAGAAAGATAATGTATGTTAAATTTTTAAAAGTTAAAGGTACTTGGCGAGATATTGCAGATTCAGCAAGAACTACAGCAGGTATGGAAGCAGGAGAAGGAGAACCATCTTCAAATTGGAAAATACGTATGTTACTTTGTGAGCATAGTCCAATTAGGCAATTAATAATTAAATGGAAATGGTATGATTTAAAATCTTGGATATCTGTTCATTTTGTTCGTCATTGGTTAGGAATTATACATTGGGTTCAATCTCAAAGACCAGATAGGGGGAAGAGTGGTAATAGAGATGATGATCCTCAATCTACATTAATAAATCACGAAGCTGAAGCTAATGCTCAAGCAATAATAAATATATCAAGAAAAAGATTATGTTTAGGTAATCCTATGCCTGAAACAAGAGAGGCATGGAAAGCATTTATTGAATCGTTCAAAGATATTGAACCAGAGTTATATAGATGTTGCGTGAAAGATTGTGTTTATAGAGGTTGGTGCTATGAGTATAAATCTTGTGGATTTCATAAGACTGAGAAGTTTCAAGAAGAATTAAAATATTATCGTGATAATATAAATATTTAGAATAAAGGAGAATAGATTATTGAAAATAATTAATATATCAGGTAAAGCCCAACATGGCAAAGACACAAGCGCATTAATTCTAAAAGAAAAATTAGAATCAAAAAATAAAAAAGTATTAATTACTCATTATGCCGATTTACTTAAATATGAAGCAAAACAGTTTTTTAATTGGGATGGGATTAAAGATGAAAAGGGTAGGCAAATACTTCAGTACATGGGGACAGATATAATTAGAGCAAAAAATCCTGATTATTGGGTTGGTTTTATTAAAGAATTTATAGGAATGTTTCAAGATGATTGGGATTATGTAATAATTCCAGATTGCAGATTCCCTAATGAGTGTGAATCTTGGAAGATTGATGATTGGCCTAATGTATCAGTAAGGGTAATAAGATATAACTTTAAAAGTGAACTTACTAAAGAACAATTAAATCATCCTTCGGAAACTGCATTAGATAACTTTGAATTTGATTATTATATACATAATCTTGGTGAGATGAGATTGTTAGAAGAAGAAATAGATGAGTTTGTTGAATGGTTGGGGGTATAAATGAAGCAAAAATTATTCTTGGATTTTGATAATACAATAGTTAATTCAACTAAAGCCTTTTGTGATATTTATAATTTAAGATATTATAATCACCCAAATTTTATAAAAGCAGATTGGGAAAAAAGTTATTTATATAATTTTGAAGATGTTTGTCCCTTATTAAAAACAAAAGAAGAAGTTGAAAATATATTTTGTAGTGAAACATTTTTTAGATCATTAGAATTTATTGATAATAATACAATTGATGTGATTGCAGAATTAAATAATAAATATCAAATAATTATTACTTCAATCGGATGGCCTCTTAATATATCTCTAAAATCATTATGGATAGAAAATGAATTACCAATGATTAAGGAATTTATATTGATTAATAATGGTGATTGTTCAATGGATAAAGGAATAATAGATATGTCTAAAGGTGTGATTTTGGATGATGTTGAGAGTAATTTAATTTCTTCAAATGCTGATTTAAAGGTATGTTTCGGGTATAGACATGATAAGAATGAAAATTGGCAGGGAGAATGGTGTGTGGATTGGTTAGATGTTAGGGAGAAGTTATTATAATAGAAATATAAATATACTTGAATAAATTACATCATACCATTAATTACCTACATAGGTATAAAACTATTTAAATATAATTATTTAAAGTTTATAAAAGGAGTAATATAATATGGAACAACAAAAATGGGAAGATATACCAGATATATTAACAGTAAAAGAAATGGCATCTTTCTTAAAAATAGGAATTACTAAAAGTTATGAGTTATGTAGAATAGAGGGGTTCCCATCTATAAACTTTGGGAAGAAAATTAGAGTGCCAAAAGAAGCACTACATACTTGGATAAATAACCAAGCATTTAATGATTAGACTAACATTATCTATTCCTTTATAATTAGTAATGGTTGTCCTATCTATTTAAAATTTTATTCAAAAGGAGGAATAGGATTGGAAGAAGAGGAAAAGAAACCGAAGAAAAAACGAACAAGAGGTAATGGCGAAGGAACAATATGTAAAAGAGGTGATGATTCTTGGTGTGCAGCAATTACAGTAGGAGTCAATCCAGATTCGGGTAAACCAATAAGAAAATACTTTTATGGTAAAACAAGACCAGAAGTTGCTAAGAAATTAACTAAAGCATTAAATGATTTAGAGAATGGTGTTTTAAACATTGGCAAAGACTTAACATTCGGGCAATGGTTAGATGTATGGTTTAAAGATTATGCTAAACCTAATGTAAGAGCAATAACTTGGAGTAAATATGAAATGCTGATAAAGTTACACATCAAACCAGATTTAGAAAAGATACAACTCAGTAAACTTAAACCAAATAATATACAACAGCTATACAACAACAAACTTAAAAAAGGCAGAGTAGATAAAAAAGGTGGTTTATCAAGAAGGTCAGTAGAATTGATTCATGTAATTATTCACTCATCTCTAAAGCAAGCAATTAAAGAAAATCTAATAATAAGAAATGTTAGTGATTCAACTAAATTACCATCTAAAGTTAAGAAAGAAGTAAAAATATTATCACAAGAAGATCAAGATAAGTTTATTGCAGAATTGTTAAAGGAAAAATTAGGAATGGCATTTCTATTAGATATTTTTACAGGTTTAAGGAGAGGTGAATTACTAGGATTAAAATGGGAAGATGTTGATTTTAACGAAAAGCAAATCACAATTAAAAGATCATTACAACGAGTTAAAAAAGATGGTGGAGGTACAGAGTTAAAATTTGAAGAATTAAAAACCGATAAAAGTTATCGAACCATTCCAATACCACAAGTTATATTTGATGATTTAATTAAATATCAAGAAAAACAACAATATGAGAAAGAGATTGCAAAAAAGGTATATGAGAATAAGTATAACTTAATCTTTTGTTCTTCAGTTGGAACTCCTATAGAACCTAGAAATTTCAATAGATTATTTGACAAGATATTGAAAAATGCCAAAATAAACCATATCAATCTTCATGCTTTACGCCACACTTATGCTACTAGATTATTTGAAATGAATGAACATCCGAAAACAGTACAGGAATTGCTCGGACATGCTAAAGTAGGAACAACAATAGACACTTATACTCATGTTGCTATGGAGCAAAAACAACTAACCGTAAACAGATTAAACTTATCTATATTAGAAAGAAAAAATCCCCCAAATCAATTGGAGGATCAAGTGAGAAATTAGATATTTTCCTTTAAACCTAGTTATTAGCAGTAACTAGGTTTAATTATTTAGACTTAATTGGTTTCTATTCATTTCAGTTCCGTAGTTGTACCGTAGTTGTAAATATTTTTTCTAAGAGATTTTGATATGTTACAAACCCCGATATATTGGTGGGCCATGAAGGACTTGAACCTTCAACCTTGTGATTAAGAGTCACGGGACGAATTTTTCAGTTAACTTTAAATAGTTTCAAATTGGCTTAATATAGGGTTTTATATGTAAATGGATAAGACAAAATATAGATAATATTTCAGTATATTTTAACTTATTTCAGTCAAATTGTTGTATCCGTTGTTGTATAAAGTATATCTTAAAAATACCGAAAAATAGGGGATTAAAAGAGATAAAAAAAGGGATTAATAAATTAATATTAATCCCTTTGAAATCAAAGTACAAGTAATTCCATTTTTAATATTTCTTCAATCCTATCGAAATCCCAATAGGGTATTCTAATTAATCTAATTCCATTATCTTTACAATATTTATTTTTTATTTCATCATGATATTGTGTAATTCTTAAATTTTCTAAAGCTCGTTCATCTGAAATTCCACCAAAATTAACAGGATAAAAATGTTGATACCCGTCAGTCTCTAATAAAATTAAATCATCCATACAAATTGCAAAATCAAAAGGTAAAGGTTTTTTATCTCTACATTCATTAATTTTATATTGCCGTATATAATTTATATTATATTTATGAAAAACATCCATACTTTTAATTTCACTTTTATATCCAGTACATTTAGGGCATCTTATATTTTGATTTAAAAATAAATCTGGAGTTGTATTCCATTCAAATCCACATTCTTTGTGTTTCATTAATATATTTTCTTTAGCTAATTTATATTCACCTAAAACTTCATATTCACCATTGGTTAGAGAATAAACTTCTTGTTTAAAATATTCTGTAGTCTTATGTGCTATTTTACCTGCACATTTAGGACATCTTCTACCAGAAAGAAAATCTGCTGGTTCAACCAGATATATATAACCACATTCATGTTTCATTTTTATTTTTGTATGAGTATTAACGTACTCATCTAATACAATATATTCCCAACCGCATTCATTATAAACTTCAAATAAAAATTCATTAGTGCTTTTTCTTCTTTTATTATATTTTGATCTACCACAATTTTGGCAAGAATAATTTTTACTTTGTTTAAATTTATGAAAAGTTGTATAAAATTCTCTTCCGCAAGAACACTTAATTAATATATCATGTTCAGTATCAATATAATCTTCTTCTAATGTTAATAATTTACAATTAGATTTACTATCTATCTCAATAAATTGTTTAACTAAACTATATGAAATTTTTTCAGCATTATTTCTTATTTTTAATCCACATTCATTACATTGACGTTTATTATGATATAGAAAATTTGCAAAAGTTGCTTCAAAGTTATTACCACATTTACATTTAAATAATAAATTCTTATGTATATTTATATATTCTTCGCTAAGTAACTCACACTCAGAATTACTTTCAACCTCTACATATTGTTTAACATTTTCATAAAACCATTTTATTCTTCCCATATTGTCAGCCCCCTTATTTTTCTCCCTATCACATAAAAATGAACATAAAAAAGTAGGGGATAGAGAAACATCAAGGGAGCAGATGTTTCAATTCAGAGCCAATTACCTCTCTGAATTACCCCTACTAAAATTAATAACTTATTTAACTTTTGATACAAAAATAAGGAGTAACATTTCTGCTACTCCCTCTTAAAACCTCTACAAATCCCCAAACACCGCTATATAGGCGTTATCTACCCATTACAAATCCCATTATATAGGGATTCTTATGAAATCATGATAAAACCCTTCTTTTATTATGATTTCTTTCCAATATCATAAACGCCTGAAGAACTAAGGCCAAAAATTATTCCGAGTACAATACCATAAAGTATTGTTTGCCCATTAGTTAAAGCAACTGCAATACCTGCTAAAATACCTATCCCTAAAGATACCAATGGAGCATATTTACTTGGCAAACCAGTTTCTCTAAAAAGTTTTACTAAACCAATAACCAAAGTTAATGCTGGAACACCATATATAAGATAAATAGATAAATCCATAAAAAATCCTCCTAAAACTTTATTTTTACCTTGAAACGAAATAAACTATCCCGAACATCCAAATTACTAAGGAGGATACCAACACAATCGTCCCGACATATTAATCACCAACTTTATATTAATAATATATTAAATTACTTCCAAAAATGGACTTCTTGTCTTTCTTGAGTCCACTCAACATTATATCCTGCATTCTCAAATACAAATCTTACTGGTGCTAAAGTACGACTAGTCATAGAATCATAAGTAAGGGTCTGATCCATTGTTTTTTCAATTCCATCAATAACTGCAATTTGTTTATTTAACCACATAAATCCTTCTCTACATCCAATAGAAGGAAGATTGATGCTTAAATCTAAAACACCCATACCTGTTAAATTATCATCGATATCTACTTTCCTGATATGCTTAAAAATTTCTCCATTTGCTTGAGGATAGAATGGACAAATACCATCTATTTCACCCTCTATTGGCAAACGACCATTATCTAAGAAAAATTTATCTACTAACAAAGCAACAGTACCAGTTACATGAGGAGTAGCCATACTAGTTCCGCTTATTGTATTATATCCACCATCTTTCCATGCAGAATAAATATAAGTTCCTGGTGCAGAAACGTCCACTCCATCAAAGCTATTAGAATAATTAGCAATCATTCCATTTTGGTTGATGGATGCTGTAGTTAATACCTCGTTTATATAAGCGGGATATGAAAAAATTTCTTCTGTATTTGGATTACCATCTCCTGAATTCCCTGCGGCTACACATACAACCACACCACTATTTGTTAATTCTCTAATTAAATACGCCATTAAAGGATCATAAGCAGTACTGCCAAAACTACAATTAATCGCAACAACTTTATCTTGTATTGCACAAGTCTCATTATGTTCTATGATTTTCCTAAAGGCTGTATTGATATTCTCATTCACATTATTATCACCAAAGACTTTTAAAGGGAAAATTCTGGCTTCAGGTGCAACTCCTACTGTTTTACCAACGGCAGTACCCGCCACATGAGTTCCATGCCCATCTGTATCAGTTACATCATTATAAGCACCAATACTAGTGCAATTTATAGGATTATAAACTCTACCTGCAAATTCAGGATGATTTACATTTAATCCTGTATCAATTACCGCTATAACTCTACCTCCACCTTTTGTTACGTTCCAAAATGTAGGAGCATTAATCATAGAAATATTCCAAGGTATAGATGTTGGTTTATAACCGGAATGTTCTATATAGGACAATTTATTCAAATAAATTCACCTCCAAGGAAATTAAATTATTTATTTTATTACTGTATAATTACTTGCTTACCATCCCAATTAACTGTTTTGCCTAATGCTTCTGCAAAATCTCTTACAGGAGCATAGGAAATATTATTTATAGCTACTGCATCTATTGTTATATTGCCGATTGCTATCTTAATGTTTTTTGTATAAGGATAATAAACTGGCACAATACCTATATACACCGTATTCCCCGCACTATCCCATTGAACTGTTTGGCCTAATTTTTCAGCAATTACTCTAACTGGAGCATAAGATATATTATTAGAAGCAACCCCTTGAAATAATTGTCCATTAACTTGAATATTTACAGGAGTATAAATAGGTTGTGGATTTAAATCTTGCATAAGTTTATCCCAAGGAAATGCACTACCTGGACAATTCGGACGATCAACTGAATCAATCTGAAAATGGCCTATTATATGTTCTCTATCTATTGGGATGTTCCATTTATCAATCAAATATTTATGTAACCATACTGTTGCTTGGTACTGAATATCTGTTAAGTTACCGTTACCACCAACTTCGGGGTAACATTCATGTTCTATAGACAAAGTATATAAATTGGGATTAACACCATTATATAAATTCCAAGTAGGTTTATTAACTCCACCATTCGCCCACGCGGTATCTTCGTCTTTCACTAATTGAAATATTTCACCTTGTCTATTTATTAAATAATGTGAACTTGCTTGTGCTTGAGAATTCATCATCCAGTTTAAACAACCTGGAAATTTTCCTGCGGTCTGATGATCTACAATAGCAATAGGGGAATATCCTTTTCTTCCTTTTCTAAAATTAGGTGTCCCTTTCCATTGAATTTGAAAGCTCATATTTTCACCTTCTTAAATACTATTTGAATCGTTTATAGACGTATTCGTATTATTGTTTACAGGCATATTGAGAAATTCACTACCTTCTAATTTACCTTTTATTAACTCAAGTCCTTCAGTTCCACCGTAAATCCCCAACACCCAAGATATAGGAGTTACAACAACTTTAATTAATTCAAACAACGCTTGTGGATATTCTTTAGTGAAAAAACCTATTAAGGAATAAAATATTATTAAAGATACAAAAGTTACTACTATTATTATTGAAATTAAATCCTTAAAAGAAAAACTTTTTAATTCCGTCCACTTCACTTTATATTCACCTTCTAACTAACAAAGATTTTTAAGACTTCGATTAGTCCAACAATAAAACTAGGAACTCCAATAACTATTCCCCAAAATCTCCATCTATTTTCTTTATCTTCTTTTATATGGTCATCGATTTTTTGATCAATTTTTTCAATTTCTTCTTTTTGATCTTTTTTATATAAATTTAAATCTTCTTTTTCTAAATAATTTTTGGCAACTAATATTTGAAATTCTTGAAGAATATCACTCAATTTTTGAAAGGATTTATTTGTAGAATCATTTGATTTTTCAATCATAAGTTTTAAATCTTTCATATCACCTTTAATATCTTGTTTGAATTCATTAAAAGAATCACTCAAATTACACACATCCTTTTGCAATATCATCCCTTCCTTTGGTATAATATTTTCAAATGATCTTTTACGTCTTTCTCAAAGATCATTCAGAATAGAGTAGGAGGGATAGTCCTACTCTATTCGCTATTTAATCCGTTTATTAGACATAATTAGACATAATTAGACATAATAAAAACGCCTAGATTTGGGCGTTTTTACAATTATTTTTTTATTATTGTATATTGCCAATTATTATTATGACAAATAAATTGAACTTTTTTATTATTTACTGTTACACTATTTTTACGTTCTGGCATTTTAATTATCAACCCATTAATATTTCTTAACACAAGTTCTCTACCTTTGTTTCCACCAGAGAATCCGTAAATCCAACAATTAATATTGTTATATCTAACTTTATCATTAAGATAAAACCCATCACGATATTTTACATTCTTATTATTTCTTGTTTGATTGATGTTTTTAGTCTTTATGCCTTTTCGTGGTATAGACTCATGTAAAGATCGTTTCTTTTTACGAAATTGTTTAATATAAAAATATTCACTAGGATCGATTTTTATATTACTAATCGCGCTAATTGCTATTGCATCATTATAATGTGTTTTGTCTAATCCTAATTCCTTCCTTTTAGGGGTAGTCTCTGAACCATAGGTTATTCTTGATTCTGGATACTTCTGATATATTCTTTTACGCACTATATTCATAAAAGTAGCTTCTTTATATTGTCTCACTTTCTTTTTTTCTTTCATCCACTTATAAAGAATCCCACCTTCTTTATGATTTCCTGATGTATGACAATCAGTACAAATAGTAATTAAATTAGCTACTCTATCAGTTCCTCCATAAGACTTATATATTATATGATGTGTTTGTAATATTTGATTTTTTCTTTTGCATACTTGGCAAATATATTTATCTCTATCAAATACAAAATATCTTATATTATAATAATCTTTACATTGACCATTTTGATACTCTTCACCGCTTATATTAGGATTAATCATTTTAGCAATATCAAATTTACCAACTTCTATTGATAATTTTGGATTAGGAACTAATGAACAAAACTTGTCAATCCACATGAATGTTGCATCTATTTTACTTTGTACGCTAGGAGGCAACCATCCATCTTTACGTTTACGATTTAACCATCTAGCTTTTCTATAACGTGTTTTATGGGCGCGTCTATTTTTTCTAAGCGAACTACGGGATGTTATATTATCTGATATATCATTTCTTAATTCAATTTCTCCTTTTGCAAAAACTTTATCTTCTGAAATAATTGCGATACCTATATATTTAGCACCAGTATCTATTCCGATATTTATTTTTTGTTTAGTTTCACCAGAAGCATAAAGTAATTGAATAGTAAATGGATTATAATATACTATTTTAGCTTTCTTTTGTTTTAATAATAATCTAGCTTTTCTTTCTGAACACGGCATTAATGGTTCGCTTCTTAAATTTTTTACGAATACTCTCAAGTTTCGCACCTCTTTCACAGAGTTTGTTACCCTTCGGCAATGTTAGATATAGTTTTAGATATAATCTAAAAATTAGGTTGACTATCCCGAACTTTCCAAGATTGTTTACAGAGCCTACACAGTTGCATAAAACTAGGGTATCATTCTATGGTGTGATATTATATCTAACGTAGTCAGTTAAGACTTAGCCTATTGCTTAGTTTACAAATGTAAATAGTTTTTCAACTAAAAGTTTGAAGCAAAAATAGATTTCATCACAATTTAAACATCATTTAATGTTTAAATTTCTCTATAATGTATTTTGAATTCCACCAATCAAATTCATTATTAATTACTTCTCCTCCTAAAGTACAAGGAGTTAAATTATTATAAAACGCATTATTTCTATTAATATTTAACCATGTTGATTCAACTACTCTACCTTGACATACCACCCATGCGTGTCCATATCCTTCACGGAAATTATAACCTGTTTTTAATTCGGGATTTAACCCACATGCTTTTAAATATTGATAAACGAAAGCTGACATTTCTGAACAATCAAATTCATCAGGTTCATAATTTGATCGCCAATCAGGGAATGCCTTATTAAGTTGAGTTAAAGCTTGATCAACCGTATTTACCCCTTCTAGTTGAATAGTTATAAATGGATTTACCGCCGATAATTGTAATAACATAAGTAACATGAAAACCTTCAATTATTCATCTTCTTTCTTAATTTTAAGCAAAAATAAAACCACCCATTTCACAGGATGGTAAATTAAAAATATCTTTTATAAATTTCTTTCCTTCGCGGGCCGGATAAATCTGCATATACACGGGTCGTTTCCA
>Ga0209639_1000994_pt1 | contig 32571 bp, 28 predicted proteins | sample EPASupsiteHSE605_FD_187268 | JGI IMG/M metagenome (GOLD analysis project Ga0209639, IMG submission 187268) | Bioremediated contaminated groundwater from EPA Superfund site, New Mexico - Sample HSE6-05 (SPAdes) (version 2) | ecosystem: Environmental > Aquatic > Deep subsurface > Groundwater >... | reverse complement strand
CCCCCAGCCCCTCCCATCAAAGGGAGGGGAGCTTATGTCCCCTCTCCCCTGGTGGGAGAGGGCTAGGGAGAGGGGCGGAATTCGCTGGCAGCAAGAACCAAACCGGACAACACTGAATTTTAATGCAATGCGACCAAAAGCGAGCGATTGAGATCGAGGATGATGATAAGACGGCTCTCCAGCTTGCCGACCCCCTTTATGTAGTTCTCGTCGAGACTTGTCGCCTCTTCCGGCAGATCCTCGATGACCGCCGATGGGATCCTGATCACCTGGGAAACGCTGTCTACAAGCATCCCCAGCCGTTTCTCGCCGATCTCGACAATGATGATCCGCTGTTCCTCGTTTGCCTCGACTTCCGGCAGTCCAAAACGCCTTCTGAGATTGACCACCGGGATGATTTTACCCCGCAGGTTGATCACTCCGTTGACGTGGACGGGAGCACCCGGCACCGGCGTAATGTCGGCAGCCCTGATGATCTCCTGGACGCTGCTTATCTCCACGCCATACTCTTCACGCCCCAGGGAAAATGTAACCAGGTGGAATATGGTTTCCCCCTTGACCTTTTCCGTGGCTGCAACCTTCGCGTTCAACTCTTCCTGGGCCTTTTCCATGAACCGGGCCAGGATATCCTCCGCCAAGCCCGAAGACGGAAGCTTTATCTCTTCACAGTCCCCCATCTGTTCCTCCTCTTCCAGTTTTTCCCATAAGCGACCCGATATCGAGAATGAGGGCAACACTGCCGTCCCCGAGCACGGTACCGCCCGATATTCCGGGCAACGGCCCCAGATAATCGTCCATGGCCTTGATGACGATCTCCTGCTGGCCGATGAGCCGGTCAACGATTATGCCGCCGCGTTTCTCACCGCTGCCGACGATGACCACATACTCCATCTCCTCCGTCGTTGTCGTATTATTCAGCCCGAAAAATTCATTGAGCCTGACGATGGGGAGAATCCGGTCACGGAGATTTATTATCTCCCCGCTTGCCACCTGGTGAATCTCGGCTTTATCGATTTTTATGCTTTCCAGTACCCCGGAAAGGGGTACGGCGAATACTTCCCCTGACACCTCAACCATCAGCGATGCAATGATTGCAAGGGTAAGCGGCAGCTTGATGGTGAAGGTCGTTCCTGCTCCGTGCATACTGTCTATGTCGATCATGCCGTTAAATGCAGTGACTGCATTTTTTACCACGTCCAGGCCTATGCCGCGGCCGGAAGTCTCCGTCACTTCCCGGCTGGTGGAAAAACCGGGGATGAAGACAAGCTGCAACGCTTCCTGGTCAGAAAGAGCCCGCGCCTGCCGGTGATCGATCAACCCCTTGGCCACAGCTGAATTTTTCAATTTTTCGATCGGGATTCCGCGGCCATCGTCTTCTACGGAGACGATAATATGGTTGTTTTCATGCCGTGCCCTTAAGGCAAGAGTAGCAACAGGCGGCTTGCCGGACATCCTTCGCTCGTCCGGACTCTCGATGCCGTGATCGACGGCGTTCCGGATCAGGTGCAGGAGAGGCTCGCCGATCTCATCGACCACGGTTTTATCCAGCTCCGTCTCCTCCCCTTCGAAAACCAGGTTTATCTCCTTGCCGTGTTTATGGGAAAGATCGCGCACCAGCCTGTTGAAACGCTGGAAAACCACCTTCACCGGCAGCATCCTGACCTTCATGATCGCTTCACGCAGGTCGGCGGCGCTCTTGCCGATCAGCTGGCTCGACTCGCTGAACGCCTCGATGACGGCCCTGTCTTTGACCGTCTCCTTGAGCTTTGCCTCAAAGGCAAGAAGCGTCGTTCTCTGGATTACCAGTTCCCCCACCAGATTCAGCAGGTCATCCAGTTTTTCAAAGTTGACCTTCAACGTATTGGACTTCTGGGTGATGTAGCCGAAATCGTCCTTTTTCTCCCGGCCGTAGGAAATCCCTCCATTTCTCTCCGCGCCGCCGGAAACGAGGTATTCCAAAAGGGTCAGTTCATCGCTGAAATCGAGAGCTTCGGCGGGGTTTTTCGCCAGCTTTTCCAGAGATTCCCGCAAGCTGTTGATAGCGGAGTAAAAAGATTCGAACAGGTTTGATGTAAGGGAAAGGGAGCCGTCCACCACCTGCTTGAGGACACTCTCCATCTTGTGGACATACTGCTGCAACGGAGTAAGCCCCATCATGCCGGCATTCCCCTTGAGGGTGTGCAGGTTGCCGAGCAGAAGCGTGACCCCGCCTTCGTCGTGCAGCCCGTCGTTTACCCTCTTTTCCAGCAACAGAAGCGAACTTTCTGCAGCTTCCAGGTGTTCCGCCGCGTCCTCCAAAAACTCATCCAGCAGTACCGACATATCAATGGTATTATCCAACGTTCACCCCGTTAGGCAGATGTAAAAAAACTAACCCCGATGAACGGGATAAGTCCCTTCACGAAAAATTCTTCGCAAAAAACATGCAAATAATTTTTCTAAGGGACTAAGCTGCGACCGCACCCGGCATGATCCTGTCAATGAGATCATGAAGGTCCGAAGGATTGAAAGGCTTTTTCAGATAGCCCCTCGCCCCAAGCTTCAAACAACGGATGGTATCTTCTTCCTTCCCCTCCGTGCTGATGACGACGATCGGTATCCTTTTGGCTATGCCCAGGACCGATGCCTTCTCCAAAAACTGCAACCCGTTCATCACCGGCATGTTGATATCCAGTAAAATCAGCTGGATATCGTTCTGTAACGCCAGAATATCCAAAGCCTCCTGGCCGTTCATCGCATCGAGGATCTCGCACTTGTAGCGGGTCATTACGAGACGGTACATTTGATGGATCAACGATGAATCGTCTACAACAAGCATTTTATTCAGCATATCAACCTCGTATCCATAGATTTGACTGGTTCAGGAAAAATCAGATATTCTTCACGGGTACGCCGATTTCAGCCACCGTCTTCAGCAATTCCGTAATGTCGATCGGCTTTTTGAAATAGTGAAACGCGCCGCGCCGGTACGCTTCAGCCTCTATCTCATCCGTACCGTAACCGGTCATGATTATCACCTCGGTATTGTATCGATCCTTGATATAGCTCAGAAGTTCCAGCCCTTCGATTCCGTTGACTCCCGACATGCGTATATCGGTAATCACCAGGTCGAAACGGGTGTTTTCCAGTGCCACCTCAGCCTGTTCGATCTCGCTGCAGGTTATAACCTCAACCCCCTCGGTCGTGAGTGCGTAGGAAAGGCTCAACAGGATTGACTGTTCATCATCCACGATCAGGATTTTTTTTAACGGCTTGCTGCTCATTCAACCTCCTCCGGAACGTTATTAAAAGTGATTAAGCATGGAGCATGCCACTGCGGAAGATTGACGTCAAGCGCAGCTTTAGCCTGTTATTGCAGATAGTTTGCACAATGAAGGGATACGGCGAAGATGACAAGGTGTCTGATTTCAGGACAGCAGAAAAAGGAGAGATGGAGAGGCGCCGGGCAAGGCAAGCACGCATTGATTCTGCACTGGAAACGATTGGAGCGGGAACGGGCCAAAGCTGCGGCAGGGCAACCGGGTTTATGTACGAAAACAGTACATGTACGATTTCACTACACCTGCCTCTTTTTTTTCAGTTTGGCCAGCAGGGTCGAGCGGCTTATTCCCAGAGTCGCCGCGGTACGGGAATGGTTGTTGCCGGTAACCTGCAAAACATGGGCAATGTATTCGTCTTCGACTTCGCAAAGTGGCCGCAGCTGCTCATCTCCAGCGGGAGCAGACGGCGCGGCCTTGTTCTGCCTCATTTCAAAAGGAAGGTGATCGGGGAGGATCTCCCTGCCGGCGGTCAAAATAAGCGCCCGTTCAATGACGTTCTTCAACTCCCTCACATTCCCGGGCCAGTTGTAATCGAGCAGAAGGGCCATTGCCACCGGCGAAATGCCGATTTTCCCTTTGCCCATGTTTTTGCCTATGCGACGGGCAAAGTAGTCGGCCAGGACAACCACATCCCGTCCCCTTTCACGTAGCGGAGGAACGGTAATCGGCAGGACATTGATCCGGTAATAAAGGTCTTCGCGGAATGCCCCCCTCTTGACCATGGCGGCGATATCCCTGTTTGTGGCTGCCATGAACCTGGCATTGCTCTTTATGTCGGCAAGCCCCCCCACCCGCCTGAACTTCCCGGAATCAAGGACCTTCAGCAGTTTTGCCTGGATGGAGAGGGGCATTTCCGCCAGTTCATCGAAGAAGATTGTGCCGGCGTCGGCTATTTCAAACAACCCCCTCTTGGTTTCCCTGGCATCGGTAAAAGCGCCTTTTTCATGACCGAAGAGTTCGGACTCAAGGAGGTTTTCCGAAAGCGAGGCGCAATTGATCTCCACCAGCGGCCCGGAAAAGCCGCTCCGGGAATGGATGGACCTGGCCACCAGTTCCTTGCCGCTCCCCGATTCGCCCAGTATCAAAACCGGGGTGGAACCGTTTTTCGCCAGCAGCGAAATCAACCGCTGGATCTTTATTATCTGTGGCGATTCGCCGATGATCAGTTCGTCGTCCGGCGGACCGTTCAGTTGCCTGAAGTGTTCGACCTCATACTTCAGTTTCAGCCGTTCTTCCATACTCGCAAGAATGTCGACGACCTGATCCAGATCGAGTGGTTTGGGGAAATAATACGCTGCACCGTTTTTCATGGCCTGAACGGCCCTGTCAAGCTCCACGTAAGCGGTCATCATTATGACGCTGGAGCCGATTTCCGGGGCGGTCAGGGGGTGCAGGAGCGTTTCACCCTCCATATCGGGGAGCCGCTGGTCCAGAAACACTATGTCCGGCAAGGCCGATTGCGCTACGGCAAGCCCTTCCGCTCCCGTCCCTGCCTGAAAAACCTCATAACCGCGACCGGAAAGAAAATGGGTCAAGGCAAGGCGAATGCTGTTTTCGTCATCGATTACCAGCGCCCTCATGCTGCTGCACCTACCGGTAAGGTGAAGGTAAATGTCGCCCCGCCTCCCGGGTTGTTACTCGCCGTCAAAGCGCCGCCGTGGGCATCGGCTATCTTTCTGCTTATGGAAAGCCCCAGGCCGGTGCCGTGCTTCTTGGTCGTATAAAAGACATCGAATATCTTTTCCATGACATCGTCGGCTATTCCCGGACCGGAATCGATCACGTGTATGGAAACATCATCGCTCGTTTTCACCAGCCCGACTGCAATAGTCCCACCCGGCGCTGTAGCATCCACGGCGTTTTTCAGGATGTTCACCATCACCTGCCGGACCCTTTCAGGGTCGGCAACAACCGTCAGTTCGCCATCGGGCAACCTCTTTTGCAGATTGAGTTTCTTCTCGATGATGAAGACCTCGTTAAAACTGAGGGATTCATTGAGTGCCTTGACGAGGTCAAAGGGGGTCTTCTTCAAAATCATTTCCTTGGAACAATCAAGCAGTTCTTCCACCAGGTGATTCATGCGTCTTGCTTCGGTGAACAGGGAATTCATCAGTTCCTTTTGCGGCGCGGTCAGCTTCAGCTCCATCGCCAGTATCTGCGCCGCGGCTGTTATGCCGAAAAGCGGATTACGCATCTCGTGGGCAACCCTGGCGACAACCTCCCCCATGGTGGCAAGACGCTCCTTGTTTCTCATTTCGTTGCGGAACTTGATGATTTCCGAAATATCGACAAAGGTGACGATATGCCCGGCAAGAGTCCCATCGGCCCGTTTCAGGTCAACCCGTTTGAATCCGACGATCAGATAATTCGATGAGGAGTTCACGGCCACTTCCGCAGCATCGATCCCTGCACATATGGAAGCGAAGATCCCGGGGCAGACATCCGCAAGTTCTGCGCCGATCAGTTCCGGGTTGTTCTTGCCGAAGAAATGCGACACGTAATCATTCGCCAGATTGATGCGCATGTGCGGATCGGTGACAATAATCCCGCTTTGAATATGGGTCAGAATCGATTCGATGAAACGATTGCGATCGTGCAACTCTGCGAATGCATCTGCAAGATCCGCCTCATACCGCTTGCGCTCTTTATTTTGTCGGAAAAACGGCTTCAAGATCAACAGGTAAAGGGCAGGAGACAGGAACACCAGCAGTATGAGACCGTCCAGCACAACCTTGGCAAATATGGAGAGAGACGGGAATGCATAGTGCAATAACACCATGTCAAGACTTTCCACTATGAAAATGGCGAGCATTATCTCGACAAAAATCCAGGTGGGCGCAGTTTTCCAGGTAGTCTGCGCGTCTTTTCCGATCTGTACGGTTTCTTCCGTCACGTTTCCCCTCACCAATAATCATAAAAAAAAGAACACAAAGGAAACCATAGCACGCGGATCAAATCCGATTAAATTCGGATAAAGGCGGATCAAACCCTTCAACCGGTAAATCAGATTTTTATCAGATTTTTATCAGATTTTATCCGAAGTTATCCGCGTGAAACGGTTTTGGTTTTGATTTATTCCCACCCGTTTTGCGCAAATATCGTAAAGAGTGAAGTCATAAGTGACTCTGGGTAAATCAATCCATACCAAAAACATTATCTCCGTTTTCGTTCCGATTTGCCCCGTGTCACCTTCCGCCCTTTGTCACCGCCGCTCGTGCTCCCCGTTTTCTTGCCCCCCTTACCGGCAGTCGGCCACTTCCCCTTGACGGGGATCTTCGGAAACGCCTCGCCTGCATAGCTCTCCGTCTTAAATGCACCGGTTTCTTTCAGCCCTGCAAGGACGAATTCTATCTGTTTCTTTTCCAGGCTGACGGCAGCCACCCTGACCCGCACCCGGTCGCCGATCCTGAAAACCGTCCGGCTCTGCTCGCCGATCAGGGAGTGCTGTTTCTCCACGTACTGGTAGAAATCCTGTTTCAGCGTCGAGATATGAACCATCCCTTCGATGAACAGCTCCACCAGCTCGACGAAAAAGCCGAAGGCTGCAACGCCGGTAATAATGCCGTCGAACTCCTCGCCGATCTTGTCCCGCATGTACTGCATCTTCTTCAGTTCGACGATTTCCCGCTCAGCCTCCATGGCCACCCGCTCGCGCTTGCTCGTGTGGACAGCGGTCTCCGGCAGCGTCCCGGCAAGTTGCTCCTTCTCCTTATCGCTGAATTTTTTCCCGATGAGCCTCTTCAGTATCCGGTGGACCACCAGGTCGGGATAGCGGCGGATCGGCGAGGTGAAATGGGTGTACGAGGCTGCGGCAAGGCCGAAGTGGCCGAGGTTTTCCGCAGAATAGCGGGCCTGCTTCATGCAGCGGAGCAGCACCTCGTTGATCATCCGCTCTTCCGGTTTTCCCTCCGCCTGATCGAGGAGCCGCTGGAACTCACCCGGCTCCACACTCTCCTCCTTGAGGCGCAGCTCATAGCCGAAATTGAAGACAAACTCTCTGAAGTCCTGCAGCTTGGCAAAGTCCGGAGTCTCATGAACCCGGTAGAGGGACGGGATGTGGAGCTCTTCGATGTGCGAGGCAACGGCCTCGTTGGCGGCAAGCATGAACTCCTCGATGATCTTGTGGGCCAGGTTGCGTTCGGCGCGGACAATGGCCAGGGTCCCCCCCTGCATGTCGAGCAATATCTCCGGTTCGGGCAGGTCGAAATCGATGCTCCCGCGCTTCTTCCGCTTGGCCATGAGACACAGGGCCAGCTCTTCCATCACCTTGAGATCGGCAACAAGGTCCTCGTACTCTTCACAGAGCTTCTGGTCCTTCTCCACCAGGATATTTTTGACGATGGTGTAGGTAAGTCGGGCGGCGCTTTTTATCACGCTCGGATAAAACGAGGCCTGGAGCATCTCGCCGGACGGACCGAAAAGCATCTCCGCCGTCACCGTCAGCCTGTCCACCGTCGGGTTTAACGAACAGATGCCGTTTGAGAGCTCTTCCGGCAGCATCGGTATGCAGCGGTCGGGGAAATAGACCGACGTGCCGCGCAGGTACGCCTCCCGATCGATTGGAGAACCGGGCTTCACGTAGTGGGAAACGTCCGCAATGGAAACCCAGAGCCGGATATTGCCTTTGCCCTCCCTTTTCACCGAAACCGCATCGTCGAAATCCCTGGCCGTTTCCCCGTCAATGGTGACGGTCGGTCGCCCGCGCAGGTCGGTTCTCCCTTCGAGGTCGGCAGCGGTCACCGATTGTGATACGGCGCGGGCGCAGGACAGGGCCTCGGCGGGGAAAATATAGGGAAGATCGTACTTCCTGATGATCGTCTGCACCTCGACTTCCGGCTCATCCGGCCAGCCGAGCACCTCGACGATCCTCCCTTCCAAGCCTTTTCCGGCAACCGGATAGGAAGTTATCTCCGCAACTACCACCTGACCGTTTTGCGCCTTTCCGGAAGCCTTTATCGGAACCAGGATATCCCGGTTTATCCGCACCTCGTCCGGTATCACCCGGCCGAACTCTCTCGCCGACTCAAACCGTCCGACAATTTTAGTGAAACCGCGCTCGACGGTTTTTACGATACGACCCTCCTGCTTGCCGTCCCGTTTTTTGGCTACGATCCGCACCTCCACCCTGTCGCCATGCATGTTTTCCCGCAGATATCGGGCCGGTATGAAGATGTCTTCCTTGCCGGCTTCCGGGATAACGAAACCGTAGCCGTCGCGGTGGACCGTGAGTTTCCCGACAATCCCGGCCGTTTCCGTCGGCAGGACATAGAGTCGCCCTTTCAGCCTCACCAGCACGCCATCTTCGACGAAGCCGTCGATGATCTCCTTGAATTGGGGTCTTTGCGCCTTGTTTATGCCGAAAGCCTGCATGAGTTCCCTGAACTCCAAGGGAACCCCGGCATGACTGCGCAGCAGTTTTACTACCGCATCTTTACCTATCTTCATAACACCCCTCATGACGTACATTATCGCATTAGATTTCGACTATGCAAAACCGGAAGTGACTTGTCAAACAGTTTACCCCAGAAAAAGCATTTGCCACAGAGTCACAGAGACACAGAGATTTATTAATTCAATAAATACAGGGAGTTTCACTTTTAAAGATATTTTTTGCATTTCACCTGTTTGGTGATCGCCTTTTATCGGTTTTTCTCTGTGATTCCCTCCGTGTCTCTGTGTCTCTGTGTCTCTGTGGCGGAAGTGCCGTTTTTAGTCCCTTACGACTTGAGTCTTTACAATCCACGAGCAAACCTGAACTGCAATAGAACGCGGATGACGCGGATTGGGCGGATTTCCGCTGATTTTGAAACCTACTTTCTGCCTTGGTTTATCCGCGCAAATCCGTTTAAATCAGATTTGATCCGCGTTCTATTGCCTTTGATTTTTCCTGTTTGGTTCCGGCTCCGCCGACTTAGGTTTACTTGAATTATCGGCAAAAACCCTTTGCATTTTACAAAAAGTTGCGGTTAGTATAAGCAGTCGATAGTTGATTGTCGATGGTGGATGGTGCTGACGCAACACCACGCAACAACTTTTCCCAAAGGAGTACCGATGTTTTTCCGCTCGTTTTCCACCATTGCCATGCTGTTGTTCCTTACCCTGCCGGCTTCGGGAATAAACCTCTACCCGTTACCGGATGATGCGCTCATCAAGGCATCGGCCCACTTCAGGGACAAGGAGTATCAGGCGGCGCGGGAGGCCGCTTTACTGGCTCCAAAGGGAGGCGTCAGGGACGTCATGCTCGGCATGGCGGCAAGCAAGCTTGAACAGTGGGAAGACGCAGCTGGCTGCCTGTCCCGGGCGGCCGAAGGCTTCCCGCTTCTCGCGGATTACGCCCTCTTCAATCAGGCCCGTGCCCTGAACAAACTCGGCAAACATGCCGAAGCCCTGGTGCCGCTGCGCAAGGTACTGAAGAATTATCCCGAGAGTTCGCTCGTACGTGGAGCCGCGCTGCTCCTTGGCAACGCCCTGTATGACAGTGGAGATTACAAAGGAGCGCTCAGCGCCTTCGGCGAATTTATCGAAAAATATCCGGCCGGAACGGATTCCCTTTCCGCACTCCACAAATCGGCGCTTTGTCGCGAACAACTGGCGAACATGACCGGCGCTGTTTCCATATTGCGTTCCATCGCCCTGAACTATCCCGCATCGGCCGTGGCCGGCAAAGCCGGTGAAGACCTGGAACGGGTCGGCCGGAAAGGGGCCAGCGTCGCGCCGTTCTCCCCATCGGAACTTCTTCACCAGGGAACCATCCTCTTCGATCTGGGAAAGTACGACCAGGCGGTAAAGACCTTCAATGCGGCGCTCCGGCAATCCACAGGCCTAAGCGATGATTTTCTCGCCAGGCTGCAATTCAAAACCGGCCAGGCCCTGTTCAAGTCCAGGCATTACAAGGATGCGGAGCTGGCTTTCAACGAGCTTTTGAAGAAAAACCTGAAAAAAGAGACCAGTGACGATGTCCGATTCTGGCTGGCAAGAACCAATGCAAAAATCGGCAAAGATGAAGAAGCCTTCAATACCTACCTGAAGCTGGCGGAGTCCTCACCCAAATCCTCACTGGCCGACGATGCGCTCCTGGAGGCGGCCTTGATCAGGAAGTCCCAGAAGAAGTGGGACGCAACGCTGCCGCTCCTCCAGAAATCGTTACACCTTTACCCCGACTCGAACCAGAGCAAGAACGTTATCTGGGAGATCGCCTGGGGGAGTTACCAGACCCGCGATTTCAAGACAGCAGCGGAATACTTTAACAAACTGGCCAACCAGGAAAGCACGAGAGAAAAGGCCCTTTACTGGCGCGGGCGGTCCCTGCTCGCCGCAGGGGACCCCAAAAGCGCCCAGGGCTGCTTTTCCGAACTGATGAGCGAATATCCGCTGGGTTACTATGCCCTTGCCTACAAAAATGAAGCAGACATCAAGGAGGCGGAAACTACCACCCCAGCCAAAAATCCTGCTGAACTGCTGCCGGTCCCAGCCGGCTTTGAGCGGGTAAAGGCGCTGATAGCCATGGGATTTTACGATGAAGCCTGCAAGGAACTTTACGGCGCCAAAAAGCAGAAATTGCAGCAGGGAATTGCCCGTCTCTACCTGGAAATGGGCAATTACAACAGCGCCATCAACCTCTTCAGAAAGGAGCGGCTACGCAGATACGACAAGGAGAGTGCGCTTCTCTGGAGCATAAACTACCCCCTCGCATTCCAGGAATATGTGGCCAAAAACGCTGCAGCCAACAACTTGCAGGAAAGCCTTATCTACTCCATCATCCGCGCGGAGAGCACGTTTTCTCCCACCGCACTGTCACCGGCAGGAGCGGTCGGGCTCATGCAGCTCATGCCCGCAACCGCCGCAGCCATTGAAAAAAGCGGGGCTGCCGCATTCGATACCAACCGGCTCACCCGGCCGGAACTGAACATCCGTTACGGCGCAAAGCACCTCAAGGACCTCCTGGCCCTCCACAACGGCAACCTGGTCCTGACCATCGCATCGTACAATGCCGGTTCCGGCAATGTGGGCCGCTGGCAGAAAAGATTCGGCGACTTGCCCCGGGAAGAGTTCATAGAAAGCATCCCCTTCGGCGAAACCCGGGAATACGTGAAAAAGGTGCTGGCCGGAATCGAAATCTATCAGCGTTTTTACAACCTACCCAATCGACCTGAAAACAGGACCTCCTCCGCTTCAATCAAATAGAATTGCCTAAGCAGTGTCCGGTCAGGTTTTTGCATCCACACTTCCCCCCTCACCCTATCTCTCCCACAAGGGGCGAGGGGGACTTTAAAGCTCCCCTCCCTTGATGGACCCAAAGGGCCTAAAGGAGGGGTTGGGGGAGGGTGCAATGTGCTGGTTTTTATGGCTTGGAGAGTCAGTGCAATTTACTAACCGGACAAGTGCTGAGATTGCCTAAAAATCGAAACATTGACAGCATACTGACTAAATCTGTATAGTTTATAAAAATCATGTTGTTCAGGACGTTCTTATGATAGACATCGGGAAAAGCGTCGGTTTTTTACTGGCAAAGGCCTACCAGAAAGGGTGCGCCATCTTCAAGGAAGAGTTCGAGGGGCACGACCTGACCCCCCAGCAGTTCGGTCTGCTCGCCTTCCTGTGGCAGGAGGACGGCCTCTCCCAGGCGGAGCTTTCCACCAGGAGCCAGATAGACCGCACCACCATGGGGGGGCTCATCGACCGGCTGGAAAAGGAAGGGTTGGTAAATCGCCTCGCCGACCCCGACGACCGTCGCGCATACCGCATCTGCCTCACCGGCAAGGGCAAATCCCTGGAAGACGAACTGTGCGCCATTGCCGTGCGGTCGCAGAGCCGGTTCACCGCCGCGCTTACAGAGGATGAACTGGAAACGTTAAAAGAGCTTCTGCAGAAACTCCGCAGCTGACCTGGAGAATTTAATGTACAGAATCGTTTGTTTTGCAATGGCACTGACCATATTTGCCGCCGGGACCGCGCAAGCCTCACCCCTGACCCTGCGTGATTGCCTGACCAGGGCCGCAGCCGCCAATACCGTCCTGAAAGTGGCGTCCCACGACGAAAAGATCGCCGCAGAAAATATCGCCATAGCTGAAAGCGGTTATCTCCCCCGGGTCGATTTCCAGGCCGGATATGTGGCCCAGCAGGAACCTCAGTCGGTAAAAATAGGCCCTACGGCAATACCGACACAGGAAAGGAATTTCGGCTTTGCCAACCTGGCGATATACGAAACGCTCTACGATTTCGGCCGCACCGCGTCCCGCCGCGAACAGGCGTTTCTTGCCAGGGAAGCCATCCTCCACGGCTATCGCGGACAGGAACAGGACGTCTTCCTCCAGGTCGTGCAGGCGTACTACGGCATCCTCGAAGGGGAGAAACTCCTCTTCACCGCGGAAGAAGAGGTCAAGCAGACGACCGATCACCAGCGGGTGGCGCAAACCCTTTACGAACAGGGGGTAGTCACTCGCAACGACCTTCTCCAGGCACAGGTGAAACTTGCCAACAGCAAGCAAAGAAGGCTTGCCGCCGCGAACAACCTGGAAAACGGCTGGCTCTATCTCAACTTCCTCAGCGGCCAGCCGGCCGGTTACCGCGGCGAGCTGCAAGAGCCCGCTGCACGAGAGGAAGCCGCCGAACTGGACATGATGATGGAGATAGCACTGCGCAAGCGTCCCGAGATCGCCGCAGTGAAAAAATCCATCCAGGTTGACGAGGCCGCGGTCAAGGAAAGCAAAAGCAACTACTATCCCGAGCTGTTTGCCAAACTCGCCCTCGACTACACGCAGAACGACAAGGTGGAGGAACAGACCATCATGTCGGCCACCATCGGTTTCAAGATCAACCTCTTCGACGGCCTTGCCACCACCTCACGCCAGCGGCAGGCCTTGAAGGTCAAGTCAAGGGAAGAGGAAAGACTCCGAAGCCTTACGGCAAACATCAGGCTTGAGCTGCAAACGGCCCTCAATGATCTCAAGGTTGCGGGAGAACGGATTGCCTTAACTGAAAAAGCGATCCAGCAGAGTGAAGAAAACCTGCGGATGAACAATGACCGGTATCTGGAAAAAGTAGGCACGGCCACCGAAGTGATCGACGCCCAGACCCTCCTGACCCAGACCAGGACGGAATATTTCAGCGCCGTCTTCGATTATCAGGTGGCGGCGGCGCGGGTCAAAAGATCCATCGGTGAACTGTGAAAATATCGTAACTATTCAACACCGATTGCTAACTCCCCCTGTCCCCCTCTTAGCTTAAGAGGGGGGACGTGAAAATCGGCTTCGTCTGGGACTTCCGATACGGCGACAACGTTGCGTCCCTCCCCTTAGCTTAAGGGGAGGACAGGTGGGGTTATAAGCAGTAAGCTGAATAGTTACAAAATATCTCAACCTCAACCTGAACCTCAACCTGCTTTAGTAACGGAGGAAGCAGATGGCTGAAGAAACTGAAACAAACACCGCCGACAACGACATCGCCCCTGTCGTTGAGGAAAAGAAAAAGGGGCCCGGCAAGAAGCAGCGCGCCGGCATATTCCTGCTCATCATACTTGCAGTCGGCGGCGCCTTCGGCTTTAAATGGTGGATAAAAGGCCAGACCCACATCACAACCGACAACGCCTTCGTCGAAGCGCATATCCACTCCATTTCCGCCCGGATACCGGGGATCGTCAGGAATGTCGCGGTCCGGGACAACCAGTTCGTGAAAAAGGGGGACCTGATCGTAGAACTGGACCCCACCGACTACCAGGCACGGGTGGCTGACGCAACGGCAACCATGAACATGGCCAGGAACGAGACCTCGGGTGAATACGCCAAGGTGGACGCCGCCAGGACAGCCGTAAGCCTCGCCAAAGTCAGGCTCGAACAGGCCGACACGGACCTCATGCGGGGCAGGGCATTGTTTGCCAAGGAGGTCGTCCCCAAAGAACAGTTGGATCGGCTGGAAACCGCATACAAGGTTGCAGCCATGGAGAAACGCCAGGCAGAAGAAACGCTGCGCCGGGCGGAAGCAGAGGTCGGCCTGATCGGCACCGGCAGCAAGGATGCAAAAGTGGCGCAGAAGAAGGCGCAGTTCGACGAGGCGGAGCTGAACCTTTCCTACACGAAAATCTTCGCCCCTGCCGACGGTTACATCACCCGCAAATCGGTGGAAGCCGGCAACTACATCCAGCCGGGACAGCCGCTCATGGCCCTGGTCAAGCTGGAAGACTCCTGGGTGACGGCAAACTACAAGGAAAGCCAGCTCACCCATGTCAAACCGGGTCAGAAAGTGGAATTCAACGTGGATGCCTATCCCGGCCAGACCTTCCGTGGTACGGTGGACAGCATCATGGCCGGCACCGGCGCGGCCTTCTCCCTGCTGCCGCCGGAAAACGCCACCGGCAACTACGTCAAGGTCGTCCAGCGCATCCCGGTCAAAATCGTCGTCGACAAGGACAGCGACCCCGAGCACCACTTGAGGATCGGCATGAGCGTCGTGCCGTCGATCATCATCGAACGGGGACTGGCGGACATCCTAAGGGATTTGAACCCGTTTTCGTAGGGGCGGGGTTTCCCCGCCCGAATACTGAGAAAAGAACGGCACTTCCGCCACAGAGGCACGGAGACACAGAGGAATCACAGAGAAAAACCGCATCAAGTCTCGATAATGCTTGATGCAGTCGCAAAACCTTTTTCACCACTAAGGCACTAAGGACACCAAGAAGACTAGGAAATGGTTTTAATCTTTTGTGTTCTTAGTGACTTAGTGGTGGATTCTGACTTTTTACTGCTTTCAATAAACCTCCGAGTCTCTGTGGCTCCGTGGCAAACAGCCTTTTCTCGGTTCATCCATGAAAAACGACGCAAAAAACATCAATAAATGGCTCATCACCATTACGGTCATGCTCCCCACCATCATGGAGATCGTCGACACGTCGGTGGCCAACGTCGCCCTCCCCCACATGCAGGGGAGCCTCAACGCCGGCACCGACGAGATCACCTGGGTGCTCACCTCCTACCTGGTGAGCAACGCCGTGGTCCTCCCCATGACCGGCTGGCTGGCGCGCATGTTCGGCAGGAAGAGATTCCTCATCACCTGCATCATCCTCTTCACCCTGTCGTCGCTTCTGTGCGGCGCAGCACCGACCCTTGCCACACTGATCTTTTTCCGCATCCTCCAGGGGGCAGCCGGGGGGGCACTGATCCCGACCAGCCAGGCGATCATGATGGAAACCTTCCCCCCCTACCAGCAGGGGATGGCCATGGCCATCTTCGGCGTAGGCGCCATGTTCGGGCCGATCATCGGCCCCGCTCTCGGCGGCTGGATCACAGACAACATGAACTGGCGCTGGATCTTTTACATCAACATCCCTATCGGCATCGTCGCGGTAACCATGGCTACGTACTTCATCTTCGACCCACCCTATCTCAAGCGGGCCAAGGTCGCCATAGACTACTGGGGACTGGCGCTTCTGGTCATCGGTCTCGGCGCCCTCCAGGTGGTTCTGGACAAAGGGCAGCAGGACGACTGGTTCAACTCGTCCTTCATCCTCTCATGCTCCGTCGTCTCGGCCGTCTCACTGCTCATGCTCATCTACGTGGAGCTGAAGCACCCGCACCCGATCGTCAACCTGCGGCTGTTCAAGAACGTCTCCTTTTCCGCCGGCAACTTCATCATGTTCATCGTCGGCTTCTGCCTCTACAGCTCCATCATGCTCATCCCTCTCTTCCTCCAGACCCTGATGGGGTACAACGCCACCATGGCAGGCATGGTGCTCGCCCCCGGCGGTGTGGCCACCCTCATCACCATGCCTTTTGTCGGCGCGATCATCCAGCGCTACGACGGGCGCAAGGTGGTCTTCTGCGGGCTGTTGATCGGCGCCTTTTCCATGTACATCATGCGCGGCTTCACCCTGGATGCAGCCTACTGGGACTTCGTCTGGCCCAGGATCGTGCTCGGCGTAGGGCTGGCAATGATCTTCGTTCCCCTGACCACCGTCACCCTCGCCACCATCCAGAAGGAAGAAATGGGCAACGCCACCGGCATCTTCAACCTGCTCAGAAACGTCGGCGGCAGCGTGGGCATCGCCATCGCCGCGACCCTGCTGTCGCGCTACGCCCAGTTCTATCAATCGAATCTGGTCGGTCAGGTTACGCCCTACAACGCCGTGGCGCAGACGAGGCTCGCAGGCTTGAAGCAAGCCGCCATGAGCCGGGGACTCGATGCGGTCACAGCCGACAAGAACGCCTATGCCACAATCTACGGCATGCTCAGACGCCAGGCTGCCATGCTCGCCTACAACCGGATCTTCTGGGTGGTCGGCATCGCCTTTCTCATCATCATCCCCTGCCTGCTCCTCCTGAAAAAACCGAAGCGCCACGCCGCTCCCGCGGGAATGCACTAGTACCATGAAACATCTAAATCTAACTCCCCCCACCCCCCTCTTATCTTAAGAGGGGGAGCAAACCAGCCAGCTCACTTAGCACGTCCCTCCCCTTAATTAAGGGGAGGACAGGAGGGGTTAGCTACGAAAGAATAAGTGTTACAGTGTACTAGGCAAAGAATCCCCACGCCAAATCCTTTTACTCACGCAAAGACGCAAAGAAATTCCAACACCGCAAAAAGTCAGAATCCACCACTAAGTCACTAAGAGCACTAAGTAAGCAAAAGATTAAAACCTTTTTTCGGTTTTCTTGGTGTCCTTAGTGCCTTAGTGGTGAAAAGGTTTTTTGCGATTTGCATTAATATACTTTGCGGCAGAAGTGGAATAGCAACCATTTTGCGCTATAATTAACGCATTGTAATTAATTTCACAAATCCTGTTCCACGGCAGAAGGTGAAATATGCTCCGCATGCCTGCAAAATGGAAGTTGACCCCCCTTTCGATCGCTGCAATCTATATGCTTATCGGCGTGTTGTGGGCAGTTGCAGCCAACCTGTTCTTTTCGGATCTACACAACGAACCGTGGACATTTATTCGCATGGAAGCATCCAACCATGCGTTTTTCATTATTTTCACCGCCTTGATACTTTACTTTCTCATTCATCACAGCCTGGAAGAGATCATGCAGGGCAAGGAAGCGCTCCACAGGGCCAATCGTGCCTTCAAGGCGTTAAGCGACTGTAACAAGGCCCTCATCCACGCCACAGACGAGGTGCGGCTGATGGAGGAAATATGCAGGACCTTTGTCGAAGCAGCCGGTTATCGGCTGGCATGGGTGGGAATGGCCGAGGATGACGAAGATAAGACCGTCCGGCCCGTGGCCCAGTGGGGGGACGCGAAAGGATACCTGAACGGTTTGAAGCTATCCTGGTCGGAGTCCGACTGGGGGCAAGGACCTACCGGCTCTGCAATACGTTGCGGCACAACGTGTGTGGTGCAGAACATCCTCCTGGACCCACGATGGAAACCGTGGCGGGAAGAAGCGCTGAGACACGGCTTCGCTGCATCCATTTCCCTTCCCCTGACTTCCGGAGAGCGCCCTTTCGGCGCGCTGGTCATTTTTGCCGGCGAAGAAGGGGCCTTTGATACCAGGGAAGTCAAACTCCTTGAAGAACTGGCGGACGATCTGTCATACGGCATTGTCGCGCTGCGGACAAGCGCCGATCGAAAGAAGGTGGAGAAGGAGCGCAAGCTGCTCGCTTCGGTGATTCAGCAGGCGCTGGAAGGGATCATCCTCCTCGACGGCAACGGCTTGATCCAGTATGCCAATCCGGCTGTGGAAACCATCACCGGCCATGCCCCGGACATGATGATCGGCAACAACCTCCAGACCCTGGACTGCGGACCTCACATGCGGGGATTTTATTCGGCCATATGGGAGGCCATCTCCCGGGGCGAGGTGCGGATCAGCAACTCCATCCACAAGGGTAAGGATGAGCGGCCGTACGACATAGACGCCGCCATCTGGACTATTTCCGACGACTCCGGCGCTGTCTGCAACTACGTAGCCCTTATCCGCGACGTGACCCATGAGGTCCAGCTGGAAAGGCAGCTGAGCCAAGCGCAACGGATGGAAGCCATCGGGACCCTGGCCGGCGGCATTGCCCATGATTTCAACAACAACCTCGCTTCCATCATAACCTGCACAGAGATGGCGCGTGACGATGTGCCAAAAGGGAGCCCCATGCGCGAACTTCTGGACGTGGTGCTCAAGTCCAGCTACCGGGGCAGAAACCTGGTCAAGCAGATCCTCACCTTCAGCTGCCAGGTCGAACAGGAGCGGCAACCGGTACAGGTCGAACGCATCATAAGCGAATGCCTTAAGCTGTTGCGGGCCTCGTTCCCCACATCCATCGAGATCAGCCAGAATATCGCCGGCCGGCCGGGGCTGGTACAGGCCGATCCGACCCAGATGCACCAGATCGTCATGAACCTGTGCACCAACGCCGGACATGCCATGCAGGCAAATGGAGGGAAGCTGGATATAATGCTGGTCAACATTGACCTGGACACCGCCGCCGTCTCCGGTTTCCCGGATTTGCCGTCGGGCCCGTACCTGCGGCTGACCGTGCAGGATACGGGGCACGGCATGGACAGTGCAACGATGGAGCGCATTTTCGATCCTTTTTTCACCACCAAGGGACACGGCGAAGGGACCGGTCTCGGACTGTCGGTCGTTCACGGTATCGTCAAGAACCACGGGGGAGCGATCACGGTCAATAGCGAACCGGGCAAGGGAACCAGCTTTCACGTCTTTCTTCCCCGCATCGACCATGAAACGGAACATGGAACTATCAATACGAGCGTGTCGACTCCCCGCGGGAGAGAACGCATCCTCTTTATCGACGATGAAGAAGACCTCGTATTCGCCGGAAAAATGATGCTTGAGCGACTGGGCTACGAAGTCGTGGCGAAAAAGGACGGGAGCGAAGCGTTGGAACTGTTCAATACCCAGCCGAACAACTTCGACCTTATCATTACCGATCAGACCATGCCGCAAATGACCGGCACGGAGTTGACGAGGGAGATCCTCCGCATCCGTCCCGACATACCCGTCATCCTTTGCACCGGCTTCGGCCACGCGGCCAGGGACTTTGCCACGAAAGAGGGACAGGTAGCGGCGGGTATCCGCGAACTGGCGCTGAAGCCCCTCGACCGGGCGGAAATGGCGAAAACCATCCGCCGGGTGCTTGACCAGCAGGATAGTGCGGAGGAGGCCCCATGGCAAAGATACTCATAATCGATGACGATGACCTGATGTGTCAGTCGTTGTCCCTTGTGGCAGGCCGCTGGGGGCATGAGGTCACCTGCACCCACACCCTGGGAGCGGGGCTGGAAAAGGCCTCCTCGCAAGCGTTCGACGTGGTTTTTCTCGATGTGAGGATGCCCGACGGCAACGGGCTGGACATGATCCCCGGAATCGAGGCGACCGCCTCTGCCCCGGAAATCATCATCATGACCGGCTTCGGCAACCCTTTGGGAGCGGAACTGGCCATCAAAAGCGGCGCCTGGGACTACATCGAGAAAGGCTCGTCGGTCAAGGAGATCACCCTTTCCCTCGTCCGCGCCCTGGAATACCGGAAACAGAAAAGTAACGGCAACAGCGCAAGGAATGTGGTGGTGCTGAAGCGGGAGGATATCGTCGGCAACAGCCCGAAGACGAAGGCCTGCCTCGAACTGGTGGCCCAGGCTGCGGAATGCGACGCAAACGTGCTCATCACCGGCGAAACAGGATCGGGAAAGGAGCTCTTCGCCCGGGCGGTCCATGAGAACAGCCGGCGAAACGGGAGAAACTTCGTGGTGGTCGATTGCGCGACTCTCCCGGAAACGCTCGTCGAGAGCCTCCTCTTCGGCCATGAAAAAGGCGCATTCACCGGTGCGGAACAAAGCCGGGAGGGGCTGGTTCTTCAGGCGAACGGGGGGACGCTCTTCCTCGACGAGGTGGGAGAACTCCCCCTCTCCATGCAGAAATCCTTCCTGCGGGTTCTCCAGGAACACCGCTTCCGGCCGGTCGGGGGGCACCGTGAAATCGCCAGCGATTTCAGACTGGTGGCAGCGACCAATCGGGACCTGGACCGCATGGTGCGTGACGGCCGGTTCAGGGAAGACCTCCTCTTCCGCCTCCGTTCCTTCGTCATCGAGTTACCCCCCCTGCGGGAGCGGCCGGAAGACATCAGGGAACTTGCCGGATATCATGTGGACAAGCTGTGCGAACGCTACGGACTTGCGGCCAAGGGATTCTCACCCGAATTCATGAAAACGCTCGCCGCATATCCATGGCCCGGCAATGTGCGGGAGCTTGTCAACAGCCTGGAGCGCACCATTGCCGCAGCCCGGCTGGAGCCGATCCTTTTCCCGAAACATCTGCCGGTGCAGATCCGCGTCCAGGTGGCGCAAGCCTCGGTAAGGAACGGACCGGAGGAAGAGCGGCCTGAAACGACGCCCCCAATGGCGTTTCCGAAACTGCACGATTTCCGGGAGTCCGTCTATGCCCAGGCGGAAAGGCAGTATCTCCACGACCTGCTGGCACTCTCCAGGGAAAACATGAACGAGGCATGCCGGCTGTCCGGCCTGTCCCAGTCCCGCCTCTACGCCCTTCTCAAGAAACAGGAAATCTCCCATCCCTGAGAAAACGATCTTATTTACCGCAGAGCGCGCAGAGGAACGCAGAAGAAAAAGCTTCTGGTATTCTCTGCAAAACCCTGCGTCCACTGCGGGTCAAACGATTTTTACAGGTTCAGAACCTAATGGAACGCAGAAAAATCGGAAAAGGAGGATAAAGGCGGATTAAACGGAACCCAAAAATCTCTTTTTAAGGTTTTAAAATCCGTTTTTTCCTCTTTTTCCGCCTTTTCTGCGTCCTATTGGTTTTTAGTCCCTTACGACTTGAGTCTTTACAATCCACGAGCAAACCTGAACTGCAATAGAACGCGGATGACGCGGATTGGGCGGATTTCCGCTGATTTTGAAACCTACTTTCTGCCTTGGTTTATCCGCGCAAATCCGTTTAAATCAGATTTGATCCGCGTTCTATTGCCTTTGATTTTTCCTGTTTGGTTCCGGCTCCGCCGACTTAGGTATTCACCTCCAGCAGAAGTGTCGTTTTATGATCTTTCCTGCCGGACAGGAATAATTCCTGCGGCGCAGGAAAATATCCACCGCATATCCACCCCGCCTTCACCCCACCGACCTCGTTGCTCCACATAACCACCTGACATCACTGACTTATTTTATTTATTAATCGTTTCCAACAACATGGCATCCCCGTTGCTCTACAAAAGTTAACACTAACCCTTCAGGGAAAACATTTCGAAAGGAGATCGTCATGAACGCATTAATCAAAAGCTCGATGTCAGGCAAGATCGTAAGCGGAGTGATCATAGCACTCGTACTCGCCGGAACGCTTTTCGTCTCCAGCATAGCGGATGTGGGCCAGAGGGGCGGAATCCTGGCGGACCTCTTCATCGGATTCATCGGCGCCATCATCGCCATCCAGCTGGTCCCCGGCCTGATTCTGTTCGGGGCAATGGTCAAGGGGCTATGCAGCCTGTTCCGTAAGGAAAAAGAACTACAGGTTGAAACCCGGGAATCGGAATGAACGGCGTTTTTAACCTGTGAAAGGGAGAGAACAATGGACGAGCGAGGAATTCTCATAGCAGACAGAGATACCGAGTTCCGCAAGCAGGTAGCCGACTATTTCAGAGAAGCGGGCTACCAGGTGGAGACAACGGATTCGGCGGTCCATGCGTTCTGCAGCATCCTGGAAAAGCAGACCCCCGTTGTCCTGTTGGGTAACGATTTCGATAAAAAGGTCAACTCAGCGGACCTGATCCACCTGCTCAAGAAATGCAACCGGCGCCTGGCCGTGATCCTGGTTTCCGATGAACTCCCCTTGCCGCTTGTCAGGAAAATCAGGAAGGAAGGAATTTTCTACCACGCCCTGAAACCGGCCGGGCCCAAAGACAGCGAGGAAATACAGCAGGCCGTGGAATGCGCCTTCACGAACCGCCACGATAACTCACAGCAGGAAACCACAAGGAGGAAAACATGAAAACAAAGGCATGGATATGCGGCATTGCAGCCGCGGCAACGGGGTCCGGCTCCCTCGCCTTCGCTGCGCCGCAGACGAGAGAAGACGGCAGCGGCATCGCGATCGCCATCTTCCTCGCCTTCTGCGCACTGATCGTCATCGGCCAGCTTCTCCCCATCTTCCGCACCAGGAAGGCCGAAGACGAGGCAGCGGAAGTCGAAACGGCGAAAGCGGACGAGGCTGAGGATGGAGAGCAGGACGGCCGGTGAGCACCGTCATTGATTCAAGAATCCCCCTCTTAAGATTAAGAGGGGGTGGGGGGAGTTATGAGGTGTAGTTCGCCCTGAGGGGGAAGGACTTCGGGATGAATCCCCCGCCTCCAGAAATAAACGTATTTCTGATTTCAAGACAAGGAGGAAGAAACAGTGAAAACAGAGATTATAAAATGGACGCTCCGCCTTCTCCCGGCGCTCGGATTGCTCGCCGCCGTTTCCGTGGCCTCTGCCGCGCAAGCGGGCGGACCTGGCTACGCATACGGCGGCATTGCCGGGAAAAGCGGCAACTGCCTCGACTGTCACGGAAACGCAAAAGGCATCGGCGACAGGTATTTCATCGACCCGGTGAAATACGAACACACCAATCACGCCAGAATCGGCTGCCCCGCCTGCCACGATTCCATCGGCGGTGGACATCCAGGCGACCAGCTTGTCCCGGCCAAAGCCGGTTGTCTTGAGTGCCACGGCGATACGGCCGAGGAATATGCCCGGACCCCCCATGCGGCAAAAGCCGCCTGCAACGACTGCCACAACCCGCACCAGGTGCATGCCCCCAACGAAATATCAGGGCAGGAGATGAACAGGATGTGCGCCACCTGCCACAACAACGAAGAAATGGTTGCAAAGCACGCCAGGTGGCTGCCGCAGGCCGACCTCCATCTCGGCATGCTCCCCTGCATCACCTGTCACACCGGATCGAAAAATTACGTCATCACCCTTTACATCATCAAACGGGAGGGAGACAAGCGCAACGGAGAGTTTAAACTGGCCGGCCACGCAGAGCTGGAAAAAATCGCCGGAGCTAAAGAAATCCGCTCCATGATCGACGGTAACGGCGACAACTACATCTCCCTCGCCGAACTGGGCCTGTTCAACCGCAACCCGACATACAAGCATCTGCGTCTGCAAGGGGTGCTGACCCCGGAAACAGTGACCCACAACTTCGAGATCCTGCAAAACCGCTGGGACTGCACCTTCTGCCATGCATCCGGCCCAGGCGCCATGCAGACCAGTTTTATCGCCCTGCCGGACAAAAGCGGCGCCTTCCAGCGGGTCGCAGTGGAAAAGGGGGCGGTTCTCGACACGCTCAACGGCCCGCCCGATTTCTATCTGACCGGGGCCTCCCGCAACGCATCGCTCAACAAGATCGGCCTGGTCATCATTGCCGGCGGCATGGTCATGCCGGTCGGACACGGCTTCCTGCGTTTCCTGACGCGGAAGAACAGAAAAGGAAAGGAGCACCAGTCATGAGTAAACATACGATGATCTATCTCCAACCCACGCCGGTGCGCATATGGCACTGGCTCAACGCCCTGGGCATCGTCACCCTCTGCGTAACCGGCGCGCAGATCCGCTTCCCGGAATACCTGGCGATTTTCGGCAGCTACAAGACGGCCATCCTCCTCCACAACACGGCGGGGATCGTCGTGGCCGTCTCCTTCTCCCTCTGGTTCTTTTACTACAAGATGATCGCCGGGACCCTGCTCAAGCTGTACGTCCCCAACCAGGAGGAGTTGCAGCACGGTCTCCTGCGCCAGGCAATCTTCTACTTCTTCAGGTATTTCCGCGGCGATCCGAGCCCGCACCACGCGACGCCGGACAACAAGTTCAATCCCATGCAGAAGTCGGCCTATCTCGCCATCATGTTCGTCCTCATGCCGCTCGTGAGCCTGACCGGCATCCTGCTGATGAACGTCACGCCCCTGCGGGAACTGGTGCTCCTGAGCGGTGGCCTGAAGATTCTCGTATCGGGGCACTTTCTCCTGGCGAGCTCGCTCTGCGCCTTTCTCTTTACCCACGTCTACCTGGCGACGCTGGGGCACTCCCCGATGGCGCACATCAAACCCATGTGGACCGGGTGGGAAGAGGCGGAAGAGCATGGAGAGGTAAAACAGACGGAACAGGGGAAATAACTGACGCACTGCGCCTGAACCCGAAAGGAAAGGAGGCCCATCATGCTCGGACATATGATCGGACAAACGAAACGGCTGGAAGATAACCATCCCCGCAAAGCATTCACCGCCGCGGCACAAGACGATATGCGCCGGCTTCAATCCCTTTCCCGCCGGGGCCTCTGGGCGATGGCGCTCTTCCTCCTGATCAGCGCCCTGGTGCTCTGCCTGCGGGACATCAACCTGCTCGCCCCCCTTCCCGAAGGTATACGGCAGATACTCGGCGCCCCGCCCCCCCCGATCCTGGTGCACATAGCCCTGGCCGTCTCCACGGTTTCCGCCCTGGTCCTCATCCTGGGGAGGGCAATGGGAAACGCCAGGCCTTGCCACAGTTGGATCAACATCGGGCTGCCGGCGGTCTTCTACCCCATCTATCTGGTCACCGAACCGCTGGATGTAAACTTCCTGGTCGTCTTGGTAGTCGGGCTCTCCATTATCACGCTTGAGCATCTCACCGTCTGGAGATATTCATCCAGGGCGATTGCAGAGGAGAGGGAACGGCTGGGGAGACGGTCGTAGATCTGGAAACAGACCGTAGGGGCGGGGTCATCCCGCCCAGATTCTGATTCTCCGGGGTCACCCCGCCCGGATTCTGATACTCCGGCAAAAGCGGGCGGGGAAACCCCGCCCCTACGTCATCATCGGCAAACACGGGGCGGGGTGATGACCCCGCACGTAGGGGCGGCCCAATGTGGCCGCCAAGCAGTCCTGGGTCAAGATCAGCCAGATTCGGACGTTATCCGTCGAGCGGATCGGCAAGAAGATCGCCGAGGCAAGTCCCGAAGAGTTGAACCATGTGATCGATGGGTTGAGCGAGATCGTGAGATAATTCGGAGGGGAGGATGGGGATGGTCATGGCGGTTGCACCTGAAGAAGAAAGAGATACCACGAACACTGCGTTTCTGTTATAGTTTTGCCATCAAAGGAGATGACCATGAAAAGCGCGTCAGTCACCGTCAAACTGCCGGAACCGGTCAAAACACGTCTGGACCGTCTCGCCAAGGCCACACATCGGAGCAGGTCGTCTCTCGTTTCGGCCGCTGTCGAAGAGATGCTCTCCGTGGAAGAGTGGCAGATTCAGGGAATCAGGGAAGCTTTGCATGAGGCCGATTCCGGCAACCTGATTGCCCACGAAGAGATCAAACTTGAATGGGAGACACGGCGTGCACGTCAAGTGGACAAGTAAGGCACGTCGTGACTTGTACAGCGTCGATGGTTACATTCCCGGTCTCCCCTTTATAGTCCCCTATCGCATCAGCAGTTCCACAATCGTCATCCTTCGTATCTACCACACATCCCACAAGTGGCCCGATCAGCTTTAACGCCGAGATCTCGACAAACACTGGCTTTGCCGATTTCTTAGCCCTCTTTGAAAAAGGGGGGTGAAACCTGGGGGATCCCCACGCATGTGGGGAACACGCGCCCCGCCCGGCTGGCCGGAGGCATAGAGCCGCACCCCGGCCTCGACGATCCAGACAAGCAGGCACCCCACCCGGCTGGCCAGCACCACCGCGTTGTGGGAGACCCGCGTCCCCGGCTCCAGCATGAGGCAGGCGACACCGCCGACGGGGACATGGGTGCGGACCCCGGTCTTGTCCACCACAACGAATGCGCCGTCGAGCACATCAAGGTTCCCCTTCTCAACAAAGAGGACCGAGAGGCGGTCTTTGATGGGGATCGGTTTCAATGGAGGAAGAATGGGTTCGGTCATGGGGCGCTCCTTAAAATCGGAAAATATAAACGTAGGGGCGGGGTCTCCCCGCCCGGATTCTGATTCTCCGGGGTCTTCCCGCCCGGATTCCTCCGGGGTCTCCCCGCCCGGATTCCTCCGGGGTCTCCCCGCCCGGATTCCTCCGGGGTCTCCCCGCCCGGATGCTGATTCTCCGGCAAAAGCGGGCGGGGAAACCCCGCCCCTACGTCGTCATTGGCAAACACAGGGCGGGATAACCCAGCCCCAACATCATCATTGACAAACACGGGGCGGGATGACCCCGCCCCAACATCGTCATTGGAAAACAGGGACGGGGTGATGACCCCGGCCCGTAGGGGCAATCCCCGTGCCCCGATTCTGATGTTAACGGCGGGCAACCCACACGGGGGTGCCCCCTACGATGGATATTCATCGTCTTCTGTCCATTTCGATGGATTGAAATGGATGTATTCCCGGATGCCGGCCAATTCCGCATCATCGCGGATGACGCGCTCGAAATAATTGCGTTGCCAGACCGGTACGCCCGGGTTCTCACGCGTGATGTTGATCTGCTTCGTCGTCTGGTATTTGAAAAAACCAACAATCTGCCCAAGCGTCGGTTTCCGTAGGGGCGGGGTCCTCCCGCCCTGATTCTCCGGGGTCATCCCGCCCAGGTTCTCCGGGGTCATCCCGCCCAGGTTCTGATTTTCCGGCGAAAGCGGGCGGGGAAACCCCGCCCCTACATCATTATTGGCAAACACAGGGCGGGGAAACCCCGCCCCTACGTCATCATTGGCAAAAACAGGGCGGGATGACCCCGCCCCAACATCGTCATTGGCAAACATCGGGCGGGATGACCCCGCCCCTACGATGCAAATGATGCCGTGGAAATGGTTGGGCATGACGACGTATTCATCCAATGCCATATTCGGAAATTTCCCCGGCAATTTTACCCACCATTCCGCCACCATCCGCCCCGCATCGTTCAGGCGCATTTCACCATCCAGAATATCGCCGAACTGGCATTCCCGCCCCTGCGCACATATCGTGACGAAATACGCGCCGTTCGAGGAATAATCGTATTCCCGCAGACGGATGGAACGACGGTGGTGAATGTCAGGGTTATAGGTCATAAAATCACCGTAGGGGCGGCCCCATGTGGCCGCCCTCGTTTCGCGTAGCAGGCGGGCGCTTCAATACGGGAAGATCGCCGAGGCCATGCGCACCATGTTTCAATCCTCGCCCGCCATTGAAGGCGGGCGCTTCGGGACAAGCGGGGCAACACGCCTGTGGGGAACACCGATACAGGTAACAGGCAGGCCGATTAAAACACGGTTCATCCCCACGCCTGTGGGGAACACTTTGGAACGGCCTCCCACTTAAAACAAACCCCCGGTTCATCCCCACGCCTGTGGGGAACACTTCGCGCCGAAGGTGCCGAATTTACCGTCAATCGGTTCATCCCCACGCCTGTGGGGAACACTCGGCCTCGTCGGCGTATCGTTCCTTCATCTCCGGTTCATCCCCACGCCTGTGGGGAACACGCGGCGAACTGCTGGGCGATGCGGCCTACGTTCGGTTCATCCCCACGCCTGTGGGGAACACAAAAGGAGGGTGAATCTATGTGGGCTAGCGGGCGGTTCATCCCCACGCCTGTGGGGAACACTTCAAAAGCCTGGATAGCCTCTTCTTTTTTTGCGGTTCATCCCCACGCCTGTGGGGAACACATTACCTCGTAGGTATCGGTTCGCAGTAAATGCGGTTCATCCCCACGCCTGTGGGGAACACGCGCCGGTTGTCGTCCCCTGTTTGATAATGGTCGGTTCATCCCCACGCCTGTGGGGAACACTGGCTAATGGGATACCCCGTCGGATGGACAGACGGTTCATCCCCACGCCTGTGGGGAACACGTTATACCTGAACAGTCGAGGCATGGGTAATACGGTTCATCCCCACGCCTGTGGGGAACACATATACAGACCGTCGCCACGGAAGCCGAGGAACGGTTCATCCCCACGCCTGTGGGGAACACAAAAAATTGTCCTTGCTCGACATCATGATGATCGGTTCATCCCCACGCCTGTGGGGAACACCCACGAAAAGGAAAGCAGCCGGCGCAGACCAGCGGTTCATCCCCACGCCTGTGGGGAACACTGCAGGCTGGACATGGGGCCAGAGTGGTTCCGCGGTTCATCCCCACGCCTGTGGGGAACACCTCGCCGATCACCTGCATGGCCGGCGTCATGTCGGTTCATCCCCACGCCTGTGGGGAACACCATTGCGAGCCGCCGAGCTTCGGGTATTTCATCGGTTCATCCCCACGCCTGTGGGGAACACCCGACCTGTTCGGCGACGACACCCAGGGCAAACGGTTCATCCCCACGCCTGTGGGGAACACACATCAAGCGCCAAGGGGATCAGCGCCTTGACCGGTTCATCCCCACGCCTGTGGGGAACACGCTTATGTCACCGGGGTATTTCAGTGTGTACCCGGTTCATCCCCACGCCTGTGGGGAACACGTTCGACAGTGCGGAGTTGGTAACGCTGGGTACGGTTCATCCCCACGCCTGTGGGGAACACTCCAGTTTCATCAACGTGGGGAGGATATCCGCCGGTTCATCCCCACGCCTGTGGGGAACACCAACATCGGCAAGAACGCTTACGGCTCGAATCCGGTTCATCCCCACGCCTGTGGGGAACACTTGCCGCCGCCCGTTGCCCGGTCGTACCAAGACGGTTCATCCCCACGCCTGTGGGGAACACATCCTGGCGACTGCAAGAGGCGCTATGACAACCGGTTCATCCCCACGCCTGTGGGGAACACGCGATATTATAGCAGCAACCGCCACCCATGGCGGGTTCATCCCCACGCCTGTGGGGAACACTGTGTATGCTGTGTTTTCATTGTTCCATTCCCCGGTTCATCCCCACGCCTGTGGGGAACACCTGCTTCTCGCATTCGATGAAATACTGCCGGGCGGTTCATCCCCACGCCTGTGGGGAACACCGGACGAGGTTCGGGGGGTGATGGACAGGCTCCGGTTCATCCCCACGCCTGTGGGGAACACACATTGTTGCAACCGGCGCAACCGGTCCCGTCCGGTTCATCCCCACGCCTGTGGGGAACACCGCCCCGTCGTCCGTAGCAACTGCAAACTCTACGGTTCATCCCCACGCCTGTGGGGAACACCCTTGTTCGCATAGGCCCTGCCGATAAATGTACGGTTCATCCCCACGCCTGTGGGGAACACGTCCCGACGTGAGAGCCCGTCGCATCAAAGGGCGGTTCATCCCCACGCCTGTGGGGAACACCGTGCCAAATCAAGCACGGCATCCTCAACCGCCGGTTCATCCCCACGCCTGTGGGGAACACAAGCACTGCGCCGGCGATGTCCAACGGTGTGGCGGTTCATCCCCACGCCTGTGGGGAACACCAAAATGCAGGCACTTAATTTTGGCTATTCGTCGGTTCATCCCCACGCCTGTGGGGAACACCAGCACGAAGTTATCTGGACTCTGGAATTTCCCGGTTCATCCCCACGCCTGTGGGGAACACCAAATCGAGAAGATCAAAAACGACATGATCTCCGGTTCATCCCCACGCCTGTGGGGAACACGCGATAACGTCCGGGTACTCCCTGCGGAGTGCCGGTTCATCCCCACGCCTGTGGGGAACACACGGCTTCGAGGAGCCAACTGTACGCCGCATCCGGTTCATCCCCACGCCTGTGGGGAACACGCCTCATTTATCACCGCGATGGTTGCGACCGCCGGTTCATCCCCACGCCTGTGGGGAACACGGCATCCCTTTTTCCCTGGGAGACGCATTCCGCGGTTCATCCCCACGCCTGTGGGGAACACATAGCCGAGCGCGCGGAAATTGAAGTTTTTTGCGGTTCATCCCCACGCCTGTGGGGAACACGATGCGGCATGCGAAGGGGCCGGCTGCCGGAATGGTTCATCCCCACGCCTGTGGGGAACACATGCCGTGTTGCTCCATATAGGCGGCGGTGCCCGGTTCATCCCCACGCCTGTGGGGAACACTCATCGGGAATATCGAGAGCCCTTTGCAGCAACGGTTCATCCCCACGCCTGTGGGGAACACTCGGTATCAGCAGGAAACAGGTAATCAAAGCACGGTTCATCCCCACGCCTGTGGGGAACACTACCAACGCATCTACGACATAGCCGGTAGGGACGGTTCATCCCCACGCCTGTGGGGAACACTTCCTTTGCATTCAAAGCCCCAACAATGACAACGGTTCATCCCCACGCCTGTGGGGAACACTGCGATTTGCCGAAACGGACGATGCAACGGCACGGTTCATCCCCACGCCTGTGGGGAACACATTCCTGACATAACAGAACCTCCTTTTACAGCCGGTTCATCCCCACGCCTGTGGGGAACACAGCAACAACAGAGGTCTTTGTTGTGTATCCCGCGGTTCATCCCCACGCCTGTGGGGAACACATTGCGAAGGCGAATTTTAGTCGAGGATAGGTCGGTTCATCCCCACGCCTGTGGGGAACACCGTAGCTCCTATCGTTTCCGCTTCCCGGCCAACGGTTCATCCCCACGCCTGTGGGGAACACCGGGTCTTAGTGGTGAGCGCTTCGAAGCTGGCCGGTTCATCCCCACGCCTGTGGGGAACACACTTCTTATATCTACTTGAAAACACACTCGATTTTCAAAGAGCAACAATCTACCAAAAATTTCTATGTAAATCAGGGGGTCAAATCAACCATTTTCCGATCCATTTTCGGGGAGAAAAGAAACGAGTTTCACCCCGTCCATCTCCACCGGAATCCGCCGGTTCGCCCCCATCGTCAGAAAGTCAAACCCCGACTCGGTATTGGTGCTCCAGGCCATGACCGCGTTCCCCTCTCCGATCCCTTTTTCTATGGTAGCCCAGATCATCTCCCGCACCCGCCGGGAGACGTTCCCCACATAGACCCCGGCCCGCACTTCCAGGAGCCAGATCGCCAGCCTGCCGCGCAGGCGCGGCGGCGCGTTTTCAACCACGGTGACCAGCATCGCCGAGCCCCTCCTTGTTTGGGATCGCCGGTTCCACCGCTTCATCCGGCGGCTTGGGAACCGTCATTTCTCCGGCTGCCAGGACCTCTTCAATCGTGGGGATTATGCGGTGAAGCAGCCTGCTCTGCCTGAACGCATCGCGGCAGGCGAGCCGCACCTCCCGCTCCGGATTATAGGGCTTCTTGGCCGCAATGCGGAATGCTACCGGCACCACCGTCTCAAACTTGAAGATATCCGCAACGTCGTAGACAAAAGACTGTGGCTTGCCCGTATGGATGAAGCCCACCGCAGGCGCATAACCGGCCGCCAGAATGGCCGCCTCGCAGATGCCGTAGAGGCATGCTGTGGCCGAGGAAAGACACCGGTTGGGCACGTCGCCGCTCTCCCATTCGGAATGGTCGTAGTTGCGAGCCTTCCAAACCACACCATACTGACGACCGAGCATTTCGTACATCTTGCGCACCCGCACCCCCTCGATGCCGCGCAACTGCTGGACGCTGCGCCGTTCGGGGGGCTCTTCCTTGAATCTCATCGCATACATCTTGCGCACGACCTTGAGCCGCGCGGTGTCGTCCAGTGCCAGCTTCGCCTGGTAGAGGAGCCGGTCGGCCCGCGCCCCGCCCGGCTGGCCGGAAGCGTAAAGCCGCACCCCCGCCTCGCCGATCCAGACGAGGAGGCACCCCACCCGGCTGGCCAGCACCACCGCATTGTGGGAAACCCGCGTCCCCGGCTCCAGCATGAGGCAGGCAACGCCGCCGACGGGGACATGGGTGCGGACCCCGGTCTTGTCCACCACAACGAATGCGCCGTCGAGCACATCAAGGTTCCCCTTCTCAACGAAGAGGACCGAGAGGCGGTCTTTGATGGGGATCGGTTTCAATGGGGGAAGAATGGGTTCGGTCATGGGCGCTCCTTAAAATCGGAAAATATAAACGTAGGGGCGGGGTCACCCCGCCCGGATCCTGATTCTCCGGGGTCATCACGCCCGGATTGTGGTTCTCCGGCAAAAGCGGGCGGGGAAACCCCGCCCCTACGTCGTCATTGGCAAACACAGGGCGGGATAACCCAGCCCCAACATCGTCATTGGCAAACAAGGGGCGGGGTGATGACCCCGGCCCGTAGGGGCAATCCCCGTGCCCCGATTCTGATGTTAACGGCGGGCACCCACGCGGGGGTGCCCCCTACGATGGATATTCATCGTCTTCTGTCCATTTCGATGGATTGAAATGGATGTATTCCCGGATGCCAGCCAATTCCGCATCATCGCGGATGACGCGCTCGAAATAATTGCGTTGCCAGACCGGTACGCCCGGGTTCTCACGCGTGATGTTGATCTGCTTCGTCGTCTGGTATTTGAAAAAACCAACAATCTGCC
>Ga0209639_1000990_pt1 | contig 32634 bp, 31 predicted proteins | sample EPASupsiteHSE605_FD_187268 | JGI IMG/M metagenome (GOLD analysis project Ga0209639, IMG submission 187268) | Bioremediated contaminated groundwater from EPA Superfund site, New Mexico - Sample HSE6-05 (SPAdes) (version 2) | ecosystem: Environmental > Aquatic > Deep subsurface > Groundwater >... | reverse complement strand
TGCTGCAGATTAGTGATGAAACCGGGATTCCTGTGGTAGCCAGTAACGATGCGCACTATATTCGCAAAGAGGATGCCTCCGTTCATGATGTGCTGCTTTGCATCCAAACCGGCAAAGTAGTAAAGGACCAAGAAAGAATGCGCTTCAGCGGAAGCGAATTCTATTTGAAGAGTGAATCCGAAATGCGGGAGCTATTTGCAGTCTGTCCTGAGGCTGTTGATAACAGCTTGAAAATTGCTGCGGAATGTAATTTGGATTTTTCCTTCGGTGAGTTTCACCTTCCCTATTTTACTTTGCCGGAGGGTCACACCCCGGAAACCTACCTTTATCAATTAACAATGAGTAAATTTACCAATAAGTACCCTCAGGCTAATAAAGCTATAAATGAACGCTTGGCATATGAACTGAAAATGATCAACGAAATGGGATTTGCGGAGTATTTCCTCATTGTTCAGGATCTTGTCTCCTGGTCAAAGAATAATGGCGTGCCAGTCGGGCCAGGCAGAGGTTCGGCCGCCGGCAGTATCGTTTCTTATGTACTTGGGATTACTGGCATTGATCCGCTCAAATATGACCTGCTATTTGAAAGGTTTCTAAATCCGGAGCGGGTTAGCATGCCTGATATAGACATAGATTTTTGTTTTGAAAAAAGAGATAAGGTTATTGAATATATTATTGCCAGGTATGGCTCGGATAGAGTGGCTCAGATCATTACCTTCGGAACTATGGCTGCCCGGGCTGCCATTCGTGACGTGGGCAGGGCTCTGGATGTGCCTTATGGAGATGTTGATCGAATCGCCAAGATGATTCCCGCCGAGTTAGGGGTTACAATTGACAGGTCATTGGAGATTTCTGCTGACCTATCGCTGGCCTATCAAAACGATTATGATACCCGCCGTATCATTGATATTGCCAGAGCAATTGAGGGTATGCCTCGCCATGCCTCTATTCATGCCGCAGGAGTGGTGATTGGCCGCGAGGCTCTAAGCTCATTACTGCCTTTACAAAAAACTACCGACGGTCATGTAATTACCCAGTTTGCCAAGGAAACGGTCGAAGATATAGGTCTTCTCAAAATGGATATTCTGGGATTAAGAACCCTAACAGTTCTGGACCGGGCAGTGGAGATCATTGAGAAAACCCGGGGGCTGAAAGTGGATTTGGATAATCTGCCTCTGGATGATGAAGAAGTTTATAAATTGCTGCAGTCCGGCGATACTATCGGGGTATTTCAGTTGGAAAGTGATGGTTTGAGACGGATATTAAAAGAAATGAAGCCCAACCGTTTTGAGGATATAATTGCCATAATTGCACTTTATCGTCCGGGCCCTTTAGGCAGCGGCATGGTAGAAGATTTTATCAACCGTAAGCAGGGACGGCAGAAGCTTGAGTACATACATCCGCTGCTGGAAAACATATTAAAAGAAACTTACGGGGTTATCCTGTATCAGGAGCAGGTTATGCGGGTAGCCAGTGATCTTGCCAATTTTACCATGGGTGAGGCAGATGTACTGCGGAAGGCGATGGGCAAGAAAAAGCCCGGCGAGCTAATGAAAATGCGCGACAAATTTGTGCAGGGGGCGGCGCAGAATGAGATTGATCAAGAGGTTGCCGCCCGATTATTCGATATAATGGAGAGCTTTGCCGGATACGGATTTAACAAAAGCCACTCAGCTGCCTACGCTATGGTTACTTTCCAAACAGCGTATCTGAAAGCTCATTTCCCGGTGGAATTTATGTGTGCTTTTTTAAGCAGTGTAATTGAACATCAGGAAAAAGTAGTATTCTATATTAAAGAATGCAAAAAAATGGGGATTGCCATTCTCCCGCCAGATATCAATGAAAGTTATGAGAATTTTACCGTAGGGGCAGGGGGAATACGCTTTGGCCTGGGGGCTATTAAAAATGTAGGTGTTAATGCGGTGAAGACCATCGTAGATGCGCGTAAGGAAGGCAAGTTTAAATCTTATTTTGACTTCTGTCAGCGTATCGATTTATCTCAGATCAATAAACGGATGGTGGAAAACCTTATCGTTGCCGGCTGTTTTGATTCTCTGGGTTTGACTCGTAAGCAGACTCTTTCTATTATGGATGAGTGTATGGTACTGGCTTCCCAAATTAAGCAAGCTGATAATGGAAACCAGATGTCACTCTTCGGGGACAGTGCCAGCATGGTGGAAGAGCCAACGGCGGTTGTAAAAGGTGAATGGGAGAGTCAGGAAAAGCTGATCCGGGAGAAGGAAGTTCTGGGCTTTTATGTGTCTGCTAACCCGCTGGACTCCTATCGGCATGTGATAGAGCTGGTAACCACTGAAGAAATTGCCGGTCTGGATAAAGGAGGAGGCGAGGATTATGTGCGCCTGGTTGGTATACCTGTAAATCTAAGCAAAAAGGTGAGCCGTAAAGGTGACCCATATGCAAGATTTGTTCTGGAGGATTTGAGCGGACGCATGGAGGTTATGCTTTTTCCAGCCGCTTATCGCCAGTACATAAATAATATTAAGCCGGATACCGCTATTATTGTAGAGGGATTTGTAGATCGCCGTGATGAACGTCCCAAAATTTCCCTGCGCCGGGTATTAGAGCTGAAGAGTACTTTAAAAGAACTGCATATTCGTTTGCCTTATGAGAAAACGGATGATGATGGGAAGAGGGAGTTAGTGGAAATCCTGACTAAATATCCGGGTGACATGGAAGTATGCCTGCACCTGCCTAATAAGAAGAAAATCCTGGTAATGGACGAAAAGTTCGATGTGGATTCCCGGCTGGATTTAAAGAACAGCCTGGTCCAGATATATGGAAAGAATAATGTATGGTTTAACTAAGGAGGAAAGCGCATGAATGAGGCCTATTTGGGAGAAGATTATATTGTAATTAAGGCGTTGGAAAATGGGGTGACCATAATCGGGCTCACCCGGGGATTGGATACTAAGTTCCACCATACGGAAAAGCTGGACCGAGGAGAGATACTGGTGGTCCAGTTCACGGAACATACCTCGGCAATGAAAATTAGAGGTAATGCGGAAGTAACTCACCGCTATGGTGTAACTATGAGCGAAGGAAGAAAATAATAAAATAACTGGGGGTGAACCATTGGAAAAACTGGCAGTTTTAACCAGCGGCGGAGATGCATCAGGCATGAATGCTGCAATTCGTGCGGTAGTTCGTTCCGCCATCTACAGGGGAGTAGAGGTTTATGGGGTTCACCAGGGTTTTGAAGGGCTTATTAACGGGGAATTTGAAGAAATGACTGCGGGTTCCGTTGCTGACATTATCCATCGAGGCGGAACCGTATTACAGACGTCTCGTTCAGAAGGCTTCAAAACTCAAGAAGGAAGAGAAAAAGCGGCTGATTTGCTCAGAAAGAGGGAAATTGGCCATCTGGTCGTAATAGGTGGTAATGGCAGCCTGCGTGGCGGCTACGAATTTTCCAAGCTGGGGATAAACGTAATAGGGATTCCGGCTACTATTGACAATGATGTACCATATACTGCTTCGATTGGTTTTGATACTGCTGTAAACACAGTATTGGAGGCCATTAACAGGCTGCGGGACACAGCCAGCAGCCATGGCCGTATTTTTGTCATAGAAGTTATGGGTCGGGACTGTGGCGAGATAGCTCTGGCAGCAGGAGTTGCCGGCGGTGCGGAATCAGTTCTGATTCCCGAAGTTAAAACCGATATCGAGCAGGTTATTGAAAAAATTAAACGAGGTATTGAAAGAGGTAAACTGCACAGCATTATTATTGTCGCCGAAGGGGTTTATCCGGCAATGGAGCTCGGAAATAAGATTCAGGAGGTAACCGGACATGATACCCGGGTTAGTATCCTGGGGCATATGCAGCGGGGGGGGACGCCAACTGCTGTAGATCGTCTGCTGGCTTCCTGTATGGGCAAACATTCGGTGGACTTGATTTGTGAAGGTCAGTCTAATGTTATGGTTGGTGGCGAGGGTAACAAAATTTTTACCGTACCCCTGAAAAAAGTAATTAACGGGAGCCGGAAGCCTGAACTGGAAATGTTCGAGATTGCCCGGATGCTCTCAATATAATTTGAGGTGAAGTATGCGTAAGACAAAAATTATCTGTACAATCGGGCCAGCCAGTGAGGATACAGCCAAGCTGTCCCAGCTGATTCAGAATGGGATGAATGTGGCTCGGCTTAACTTTTCCCATGGTGAACATTCTGAACATAAGAAACGAGTAAATAATATCCGTCAGGTTGCCGCTGAAACAGGAAAAACCATAGCAATTATGCTGGATACTAAGGGCCCTGAGATAAGAACAGGCACTTTACAGAATAAGAAAGTGAGACTCGAGGCCGGACAGCAGTTTGTTTTGACCACCCGTCCGGTATCAGGTGATGATAAGGAAGTAGGGGTAAGCTATACTCAGCTGCCTCTTGAGGTTAAGCCTGGAACTTCCATATTACTTTCCGATGGGCTGATAAACCTCCTGGTGCAGGAAACCACACCCACAGATATTATATGCCAGGTAATCAACGGCGGAGAATTAGGCGAGAAAAAAGGGGTTAATGTGCCTGGAGTCAGGATTAATATGCCGTTTCTAAGTCAGAAGGATATCGACGATATTAATTTCGGTATTGATGAAGAAGTAGATTTTATTGCTGCTTCGTTTGTACGAAACGCTCAGGATGTATTGGAGATCAGACGCATACTTGAGTCCAGGAATGCCGATATCGATATAATTGCCAAGATTGAGAGTCAAGGCGGTGTCGATGATCTGGATGATATTATAAAGGTCGCTGACGGGGTTATGGTAGCCCGCGGAGATCTGGGGGTTGAAATCCCAGCCGAAGAGGTTCCTCTGGTACAGAAAAAAATTATTGAAAAATGTAATCTGGCCGGCAAAGTCGTTATTATTGCTACCCAGATGCTGGATTCTATGATTAATAACCCCCGGCCCACGCGAGCCGAGGTTTCTGACGTGGCTAATGCCATTTTTGATGGAGCGGATGCTATTATGCTTTCCGGCGAAAGTGCAGCGGGGAAATACCCTGCAGAATCGGTTGAAACAATGGCCAGGATAGCCCGAAGAGCGGAAGAGGTTCTGCCTTATCAGGATATTTTAAGAAGCAAGCGGCTGCATAGTACTTCTTCGGTTACTGATGCTATCAGTTATGCTACCTGTGCAACAGCTTCCAGTCTGGGGATCTCATCCATAATTACAGGCACCAGTATTGGTACTACCGCTAAGATGGTATCTAAATACCGTCCTCAGGCCGATATTATAGCGGTTACATCAAATCTCAAGGTTATGAACAAACTGGTTCTAGTGTGGGGCGTTTACCCGGTATTAATACAGAAAACTACCGGAACAGATGAGTTATTTGACGAAGCTCTGGCCCAGTGCCTGGAAATAGGATATATAAATAAAGGTGACATGGTAGTTTTAACGGCAGGAAGTCCTTCCGGTTATCCGGGCAGCACCAATCTTCTTAAGGTACACATAGTGGGAGATATATTGCTGCAGGGGATGGGGATTGGTTCAAAACCGGTCAGCGGTAAGGTTAGAGTTATAGTTAGTGATGAGGATTTGAATAAAATTGAGAACGGAGATATCCTGGTATGCCGTTCAGCCGGCAGCTCATTCGCACCATACCTAAACCGGGTGCAGGCCCTGATAGCTGAAGAGGGCGGATTAACTTCGGATGCAGCTATAATGGGTCTCAATATGGGATTACAGGTGATAGTAGGAGCACATGACGCTACAAATCTGTTAGAGAACGGAATGATGGTTACGATAGATACAATCCACGGGCGAGTCTACAGTGGGATGGCTAAGGTATTGTGAAATAAAAAACAATTTGAGAATTATTAACAACAAAGAAGGAATTTAAAAGCTTGTATAGAATTTCCTTATTGAGGACTGTTAGTGTCAAACTATCAGAAAACGGATTTATTTATTATTAAAATGAGGAGGTTTTTCAGAATGAAGATTATGGTACTTGGTGCAGGTACTATGGGAGCTGGCATCGTACAAAATGCTGCTCAATCAGGTTTCGAGGTTGTTTTACGGGATATTAAACAAGAGTTTGTAGACAAGGGTATTGCCGGAATTGATAAACTTCTCGGCAAGAATGTTGACAAAGGCAAAATGACTGCTGAAGACAAAGCCGCTGTTATGGGCAGAATCACCGGCACAGTTGATATGGCTGTTGCTGCTGATTGTGATCTGATAATCGAAGCTGCTGTTGAAATCATGGAAATTAAAAAATCTATATTCAAAGAGCTGGATTCCATTTGTAAGCCCTCATGTATTCTTGCTTCCAATACTTCGGCTCTGAGCCTAACTGAAATCGGTGCTGCAACTGGCAGAGCTGACAAAGTTATCGGCATGCATTTCTTCAACCCCGTACCAGCAATGAAACTGGTTGAAATCATCCGTGGCGCTTCCACCAGCCAGGAAACTTATGATGCAATTAAAGATCTTGCTACAAAAATGGGCAAGGCTCCTGTTGAAATCAATGAAGCTCCTGGTTTTGTTGTAAACCGCCTTTTGATCCCCATGCTGAACGAAGGTATGTATGCTTTAATGGAAGGCGTAGCCAATGCTGCTGACATTGATACTTCCATGAAGTTCGGTGCAGGACATCCAATGGGACCTTTGGCTCTTGCTGATATGATCGGATTAGATATCTGCTTAAAGATTATGGAAACTCTATATAAAGAGTTTGGCGATCCTAAATATCGTCCATGTCCGTTACTGGCGAAAATGGTTCGTGCTAATAAGCTTGGACGTAAGACCGGCGAAGGCTTCTTCGTATACTAAGCCGAAACTAGGAAAAGTTAAAGGGGTCTCACGAATAGTGAGACCCCTTTTCATATGTGAGGATTAGATGCCTAATCTCTTAGCGCTTCTTTGGTATCTTTAATAAGAGTTACCGAGGTGGAATTAAACATAGCAAAAACCTCGTCTCCATTTTTTAAATCCATGTCATGAAATGCACCGGCAGTAATCGTTGCTGTTACGGGCATATCACCAATATCCACGATTATCTCGGTCATGTCGCTACCCTTATTAATTCTTATAATCTTACCTGCCAATTTATTGGGATCACTAATGCGCATAGTCATACCTCCCTTTTTTCTTTAGCTTATACGGAAAGCCGGAATTTTAAACTTAAAAATGATCAAGGCATAAATCCATCTATTAACAGTTAAAAAAATAAGAAACACTTCGTATGCCCGGAAATTTGCGATTCAGGAAGTCGCCTGATACAATTAATCCAAGTAATTCGCAGATCCGAGCCCAGTAAAAATTTAAAGGAGGATAAAAGTATATGTTCTCCCTCTATATTTACCGTATTTATGAAACTGGCCGCGAATTCAATCTTGATCTCTTAGAAGGGCAGCTCCCTCATGAACATATGCCGTCAAGGGCTCGCTTTTCCCGCGTCAATACTAAATCCATACAGATGGAAGTCCCGCCTTTACTCGTCAAGCTAGGGGTATTTCCAGTAGCTGAGAATTTTAGTGATGTAGTTTTTACTGCCCAGGCTAAAATTTTCGATATTGGGGCTATCAGCATATGCCTGAGTTATGAACAGAAAAACTCTGCAAATAATGAGCTTGAGGGAATAGGCCTTCGTTTTTCAGGACAAAAAGGACTTGATGGGATATTCGTCCGAGCCTTGGAATTCCTGCAGAAATTAGTGCAGCCAGGTCTGGACAGCCTGCAAATAGATCCTGAGTTTTACGAAGACTACACTATCTACCGTATCACCCATGCCGATGAGCTTCCGGATCCAGTCCCTCTTTTGATGGGGGAGAGGATAGATTTCAGTGAACAGATGAGGGGACAGGTTTTAAAAAACCAGCTCAGTTATAGCAAAGAGGATTTCGCTCTTCTTACCTGGGATACTGCCCTTATATGTGATCCGGGTGACCCAGGTGATTTAAGAGATTTGATAGAATTTGCCAACGTGCAGCTGCTGGAGCTGCGTTATTATGACAACGTACTCAACCGGCAAATGGAGAAGATGTATGACGATATCGAACTGGCTGAGACCAAGTCCCGTTATCGGAAAATGCGCCATTATCGGGAGATAATAACCACCCGTATGCAGTTAATTGCTGATATAACTGAGGTGAGAGAAAGGATTGAAAACCTGATAAAGATCACTGAGGATATTTATTATGCTCGCGTCTACCAGACCACGCTGAAAGTCTTGCGCAGTGACCAGTGGACGGAGAGTGTAAACCGAAAGCTTAAGGTAATTCAGCAGAACTACACCTTACTCAGTAACGAGGTTAATATACAGCACTCCTACTTCCTGGAGTGGATTATCATAGTGCTTATCACTTTAGAATTCGGTTTTGCAATTCTTAATACTATTTTATAAGAGGGGACAGTAATAACTGTCCCCTCTGTTTATTTCAAGCCTTCTATTTAATCAGTTCATAATGCATAGAGTCACTATATCTGTTACCCCAGCTAAAACCAGCGGGCTTAAAAGCCTTCTCCCAGAGGATTACATTGGGATCGTAGGGCTCACCTGCGGGGTTAACATATCTGAAATGATCAGCTGCATTGATATCAATGGCCGTACCCCATGAATGATTACTCAGGCCTTTGGCTGGATTCCAGTTTACATGCCTGGTCACAAAGGTACCGTCCATGGTATGAATAAGACTTAATAGGGGGACCTGCTTTCCATTTATCACTGCGGTACCATTTTTAATATAGTTGAAAGCCTGGATGAAGTTAGGTGCTGCAGCCTTATTAACCTGCACCTTTTGGTTTAAACCCGGTAAGGTTATCGTAACAATATTTTGAGCAATCCAGTTGGGATCTACTTCAATTCTGCCGCCACTTAAATCTCTATAATGGAATGAACCAAAAATCCCATTAACTTTGCTTATTTTAGGGTATTTATAGGTATTTGTAGATTGTCCGGATCGAGAAACCGGGGTACTGGTGTAATTTGTATTATTCATTTTATTGGTGTTATTAGTTTTAGTAGCTTCAACGGCAGCAGGCTTAAACACCTCTTGTTGCTTATCCTTGGAAGCCTCCGCTATTACTGCTTGTCCATCATTTGGGGGTAAATTATCATCGGAGTTGTTCGAAGGTGATGGATCAGTCACAGGTTCTTCTGCCTGGGATTCAGTTGTATTTGTAACTGGCTTAGGCGTTCGATAAATTGAATTAAAGGTAACAGTCGAAATCGAAAGTATCAGTAGTACAATTGCTAGACTTAAATAAAATTTCTTGTTCATAAAATATCCTCCTATAATTTCGTTTTCCGCTTGCCTCCTTCCGTTGGTGGATTAATACCACAACTGTATTTTAGCTGCCTAATATACATTCAATTCTATCTATAACAACAAAATATCGTCAAAGGTAACATTAGGTAAGGAATAAATACCCAGTTATATTTGCAAAGACCAATGTAACCAAATTGACGCTTGGATATCATTTATATGGAAATATTATCAACTGGCAGGCTTTGTAGCATTTCTGCTAAGGTAAAAACGAGGAGGTGAATATAAAAGTAAGTAAGATTTTGCAGAAACGGCATTGTAAGGAGGTAAATAGTATGAAGAAATACATAGCAGCGGTTCTACTTTTTTTCTTGATCCTGGCACCTATACATACCGCTAAAGCTGAGACAAACACAGTAAATACCTGTTCGAACTATTCTTATATTTTAAAAATTTCTCCAACTAAGTGTATACAGCTTACACTGATCAAAGGGTCAAACGGATTGTCCTACTGAGTTTATAGAATAGTACCTTGCCCAGCACCGACCTCAGCACCAACCACAGCACCGACTCCGACCCCGACACCAGCGCCGGTACCAACCCCGACGCCGACGCCGACGCCGGCACCGGCCCCAATACCACCACCAACACCCGCGCCGGTGCCAGCCCCAGCCCCTGCCCCAGCCCAAAATAGCAGTGCTATGCAAACTGAGATGTTAGGCTATATTAATGCTGAGAGGGCCAAGGTTAATCTCGCACCGTTAGTATTGGATAAAGGGTTATCCGATGGGGCTTATCTCAAGTCAAAGGACATGGCAGTAAACGGCTACTTTGCTCATACTTCCCCAACCTACGGAAGTCCGTTTGAGATGATGAAGAGTCTGGGGATCACTTACCGTATGGCTGGAGAAAACATTGCCAAAAACGTAAGTGTAAAAGGGGCACATGATGCATTTATGAACTCCCCCGGGCATAAAGCCAATATTCTAAATTCCGGCTATCATAAAATTGGTCTGGGTTTCTACAAGAGTGGGTCTTACCTATATGTAACCCAATGGTTTACTAATTAAAATGTAACCATAAGAATAGTACTTTCTTTCTTTGCAAGTCCAGGGTAAATCTACCCTGGACTTTTTAATTTAAAACTGGAAAAAATAAATTCGCTTTGACCCCATTTTTTGACCTATGCATTTCGCATGTATTGAAAAGGGAGGTAGTTATGATGAAAAAGCGAATTACCATAATGGTTCTGGCCCTATTTATTGTAAGTCTATGGGGGACTATTGCATTTGCCGCAGATGTACCCTGGGGTAACGGCAGTGGTAAGGGACAAGCCAAAGTTGAACAACAAACAAGGGATAAAGTGCAGGCTGGTTCTGACGATTTTACCGTTAGGCCCAATCAGCCGGCTAAGAGATTGCAAACTTTGGTCCTATTTATGAAAACGCAGGGGCTGGAGGATGATGTTAATAACTATTCTATATCAGAAGAACAAAAGGTCTTACTAAAGAAAATACCTGCCTCGGGCAAGGCCTATGTTGCAGTAGCATTAGAAAAGGGATTATTGACTGAGGACGAACTGAAAACCTTTAACCCTAATCAAGCAACCAAGGGATATGAATTATCATTGTATAAGAGCAGAATCGCGGGTGAAGATGAAACGGCTGCCGGAAACTCATCGGATCAAGTGGTCACAGACGAAGACCAGGATCAGCTGGTTACAGATGAAGACCAAGCATCCCTCGAAAAAGAACAGGATACGCTCTTTGCAAATCCTATGAAGGCAGTAAAAAGATTTGAAATTATGACGTTTTTAAATAATCTAGTTGATAGTTTAAAAGCTTTGCTTGATTAAACTGTAAAGGGGTTAAATCATCTAATTATACTTAACTGTATATAGGAAGGGGGGAGTGCAGCAGAATCTGGTGCGCCCCTTTTCTGGTATACTTATAATGAAATATTAAAGCTAATTACAAATAGGTCATTTTTGGAGGATATGTGATGAATTCACCCAATGAAGCCGAGCTTGATAATTTGCTTAACCAGGCATGGAAAAATTATCGAGATGGAGATAAGGCTGCTTTGGATAATATATATGATATCTTGATGCCTTTTTGCCTGAGAGTTAGTTCGAAAACTTGCGGACGATATATTGGTAACGAGGAAGAAGAGGCTAGTATTGCGCGTATGGCAGTTTTAGAAGCCCTGGAAAAATTTAATCCAGCTAAAGGAACTTTCTTGGTTTTTCTTGGTAAAGTTATCAGGAATCGGATAATTGACTACAAACGTAAAGAAAAAAGGAAAAGTATTATTCCTTTTTCATTTCTAGTCAGAAGCGGGACGATTCTTACAGATGATGTGGATGACAGTTTTTTTGAAAATATCATTGACGATATGGCCAGAAAGCAGGAGATTGATAAACTTAAGAAACTGCTGCAGGAATTTAATATTAGTTTTGAAGAGTTGGTTCAGGTTTCGCCGCGTCAGGCCAGAACCAGGGAAAATGCTCAGAAAATTGCCCTTTTAATAGCTAAAAATGAGGACCTTAGAAGATACTTAATGGAGAGGAAGTTGCTTCCCATGAAGGACCTGGAGGATAAATGGAAGGTGGACCGCAAGGTTGCCGATAGATACCGAAAATTTATTATTACCGCCGCATTGATACACTCACACGAATTTTTTTATTTAAAAAGCTATGTTTTGCCTGCGGCAGGGGGTGATGGAAATGGCTGCTAGAAAAGGTGTAGTCATGGAGATAGGAAGAGATTGGGCAATAATCCTCTTGCCCAATGGAGAATATAAAAGGATAAAAACGAACCGGTTCCTGGAAGTGGGAGAGATATATCAAGATAGGGCCGGAACCCAGTTTGGATATGCAATTGCAGCAGTATTCTTCTTGACCATGATACTTACCACTATTGATTATTTTTCCGTTCAAGCTTATGCCCAAATCTCATCTCTTGAACTAGGGGTGAATAGGTGGGGGAGAGTAATATCTGTTCAATCCAAAGATGATAATGGACAGCGTATTCTAGATACGCTTGAGATGAAAAACGATAAGCTGGAAGTTGCAGTGGAGAAAATATACAATAAAGAACTTGAGCAGGAACAGTCTCCAAAAGAATCAATTCAAAAACCGGACTTATCGGTTACAGCTACAAATAAAGGCAGCAAAAAGTTAGAACAAAAAATGTTACAAAGAATGGATAACGGATTGCAGAAGGCCTTGGACATAAATGATAAACAAAACGTAAAAAGCAATACTAAGCCAAAACCGGAACCTTCTCAGGAACAGGATACCTTGCTAAACAAGAACCGGGAACCACTGCCACAGAGCAATCGTAGCAATGAAAACAAAATCAATTCAGCAGAACCAGCTTTAAAAATTAATCAACATCAGAGAATACCGAATTTAGTTTTAGAGGTTGAGCCTTATAATGATGAACCCCAGTATATGTTCGGTGAAAAGCATCCTAATGAGCAGGGAAAACATCAAGAAGATTGATGAATTGCACATTGGGGTGGCTTTCTTATTCATTCAAGAAAGGATGAGGGATTATGATGAGAAGAAGGAATCTGTTATTATTTTGTATCGGTTTATTATTGTTCAATTGTGTTTTAGGACCAGGATTAGTACATGCGGAAAATAACTTTAACCAAGTCGTCAACTCTGGAGAAAGTTGGAAATTCATTAACACCGATAGTGTCAGTCAATCTGTTACAACTGATGCAAGTACTCTTAATGGCCGGGTATTCGATTATATTATTTATTATAGTAATAACGCTAATGGCATTTCAGGCTGGAATAGTGAAGTTGGTCTAATAACGGTACCCGCTGGCGGAAGTATTGTAGTAACCTGCACAGGTATTAATCCCGTTACATTTGGAGGAGAATACCCATACATAACTGGACAAAGCAGTCCCGACCCGGCGTTATTGAAACAAACTGTTTCCGTCGGACAGAGTTGGAAGTTTGTCAACACCGATAGTGTAAGTCGAAGTATTACAACTGACGCCAATATTTTAAATGGCGGAACGTTTGATTATGCTGTGTACTATAGCAATGGCACAACTAACAAGACAGCATGGAATACCGGACCTAGTTTATTAACGATACCTGCTGGCGGAAATATCGAGGTCACCTGCACAGGTACTAATCCTGTTACATTTGGAGGAGCATATCCATACATAACTGGGGAAAGCAATCCCGATCCGGCGTTATGGAAACAGATTGTTGAACCCGGGGAGAGTTGGAAATTTATCAATACATCTGCTTCCAGCCAAAGTGTTATGACGGATGCAAACACCTCAAATGGTCGAATATTTGATTATGTTATCTATTTTAGTGACGGTACCCCTTATACAACAGCATCAAATTCAGGAACTACATTAATAACCGTGCCTGCTGGCGGATCCATTGAGGTCACCTGCACAGGTATTAATCCTGTTAATTTTGGAGGATCGTATCCGAACTTCAGTATCAGCGCTATTAATATACCGGCCCCGATTGACGTTCCGACGATAAGTGGACTGCCGTCAGATGCGAGTATTGAGCAGGGCAGCATATACGCCCTGAGCGGTACGATTAAAGCGAATGCGGTGACCAATGTTTCTTTAAAGGTAGCAGGCTATACCGGCGGAGACATATATTCTCAGGCTCTGGCGAGTGTATCGAGCTTTGACCTGAGTAATATCACCATTGATACCAATCATCCAGCCTTTGCTGCTCCAGGTATCTACACTGTGGAAGTATGGGCAGCAACGCCCAGTTATGATCCCCAAGAACCATTGGGACAGATGACACTTAATATTATATATGTGTCAAGCCCCGGTAATTTGCTGGAACCCAGATCTCAGTATTATTCTCTAAGCGGGGATACATTAACAGTGGGCGCCGTTTTAACCCAAATGATTCCGCAAACCTATCAACTGCAATTAGGAGTTAGAGCAGTTCATAGTAATAATTGGGTGTTCTGCGACATTAGCAATTATAATGAAGGTGCATTTGCACAAACATTTTCAGCAGCAGCATTGGGAATGACACCAGGAAGATACGAACTTAAATTAAGAATTATTGAAAATGGTCAAATTATTGATCAAACCAAAAAAGCCATTTTAAAAGTACCTGAACCCGTACTGACTCAAACTATGCTAATGAAAATCTCAAAATAAACTGCGATATAGGGAACCCAGGCCGGCTTGGCTTGATATAATTCCTGTTTACATCCATAATTATCAACGCTATAATAAGAGAAATAAATAGAACCGATGAGCAAGAGTAGTAGGAATAGTGGTATGTATTCAGAGAATCGCTGATGGTGAGAATGCGGTTGCAAAGATTATTCTGAATGGACTTGCGAGGGCAGCCTGAAATCAAATGAAAGTAGGCGCTGACGGGAACCCTGTCCGTTATCAGTAGGGTGTATATGATAGTATACAAAATGAGTGGGCGATTTTTCGCCAAGTTGGGTGGTACCGCAGAAGTATAAGCTTTTGTCCCTGTTATGGAGACAAAGGCTTTTTTTATTGTCTTAATACTTATCCTGTAAAATTTATTACGAAAAGGGAGAGCTATTTATGTCAAAAGGACGATTTGGAATCCATGGCGGTCAGTATATTCCTGAGACCCTCATGAATGCAGTTATCGAGCTTGAAGAATCATACGATCATTACATAAATGATCCTGATTTTAAAGCAGAATTGGATGAACTGCTTAAAAATTATGCTGGTCGCCCTTCACTGCTTTATTATGCTGAAAAGATGACCCGAGATCTTGGGGGAGCTAAGATTTATCTTAAACGGGAAGATCTTAACCACACCGGGTCACATAAGATTAACAATGTTCTTGGACAGGTACTGCTCGCCAAAAAGATGGGTAAGACCCGGGTTATAGCAGAGACTGGGGCAGGGCAGCATGGAGTCGCTACAGCTACAGCGGCTGCATTATTAGGCATGCAATGCGACATCTATATGGGAAAGGAGGACACTGACCGCCAGGCTCTTAATGTCTACCGTATGGAACTTCTGGGGGCAAAGGTGCATACGGTCACAAGTGGCACTCAAACCCTGAAGGATGCAGTAAATGAAACCATGCGTGAATGGACAGCACGGGTAGATGACACCCATTATGTACTTGGTTCAGTAATGGGGCCTCATCCCTTTCCAACCATCGTCCGGGATTTCCAAAGCATAATCGGCCGCGAGGTAAAAGAGCAGATGTTGAAGCAGGAAGGTAAATTACCTGACGCACTAATAGCATGCGTGGGTGGCGGCAGTAATGCCATGGGGCTGTTCTATGAATTCATTGGAGATTCAGATGTGCGTTTAATTGGCTGTGAGGCGGCCGGGCATGGTATTGATACAGATAAGAATGCTGCTACCATGGCTACCGGTTCAGTAGGTATATTCCATGGAATGAAATCATATTTCTGTCAGGACGAGTATGGTCAAATCACACCGGTCTACTCTATTTCAGCCGGACTGGATTACCCGGGGATAGGTCCCGAACACGCCTGTCTTTCTGATATGGGCAGAGCCGAATATGTCCCGGTTACCGATGAAGAGGCGGTACAGGCGTTTGAATACCTCTCCCGTACCGAGGGAATAATCCCAGCTATTGAAAGCGCTCACGCAGTAGCTTATGCGAGAAAACTTGCACCTGCCATGGGCAAAAACCAGATCATAGTAATCAACTTATCCGGCCGCGGTGATAAAGATGTTGCAGCAATAGCGCGTTACAGGAGGGTAAATATATATGACTAAGGTACAGCAGGCGTTTGCAAATGGTAAGGCATTTATCCCATTTATTACGGCAGGTGATCCTACACTGGAAATAACCGAACAGCTGGTTATTAAAATGGCTGAGGAAGGTGCGGATCTAATAGAGCTGGGTATTCCATTTTCCGATCCGGTTGCTGAAGGAATAGTAATTCAGCGTGCCGATGAGCGTGCACTGGCGGGGGGCACCACGACCGACAAGATATTTGAAATGGTACGTCGTGTCCGCAAGGTATGCGGCATTCCACTGGCTTTCATGACCTATGTTAACCCGATTTTTACCTATGGCGTTGACCGGTTTATGAAAAACTGCCAGGAGATAGGTATTGATGCCCTGATAGTTCCAGACCTGCCATTCGAAGAAAAGGAAGAGCTTCTCCCTTCCTGCTTGGAATACAATATCGAATTAATCTCGCTTATTGCGCCAACTTCCCATGATCGAATTCGCATGATTGCCCGAGAGGCACAGGGATTTGTATATTGCGTTTCCTCTATGGGGGTAACCGGGGTCCGCCAGGAAATCAGCACCGATATAGGTGAAATGATTAAACTTGTTAAAGAGGTAAAGGATATTCCCTGTGCCATTGGATTTGGTATATCATCGCCCGAGCAAGCAGCTAAAATGGCTAGATTAGCTGATGGGGTAATTGTAGGAAGTGCGATTGTGAAAATCGTTGAGCAATATGGAATTAATTGTGTACCTTATGTTGCTGAATATGTAAGGGAAATGAAAAAGGCGGTCTGTTTGTAGATAGGTTATTAACAGCAACTGCGAAGCGTATATTAACCATAATTAAATATGAGTTGAGATGAGATGAGTGGAGATTTAGATTAGCTAGTTGAGCTTGGTTGATATGTACTTAAAGACCAGGGCTTTACTGAAGCTCTGGTCTTTTTGTAGCCGCATTTTGGGATGACTCGCTGCAGCCTTAGTGATATCGCCACGGGGACGCCAGAAGTTAATGCAGGCGTAATCCTGGACGTATTCTCCGGCAGAAATAGAGGACCTCGGCGCCAGGCGGTAGTCCTAAATGCAGCTGGAGCCTTATTAATAGGCGGCAAAGCAGATTCATTCGCAGAAGGGATACAAAGAGCCGGCGAGATTATTGACAGCGGAGCAGCTCAGAATAAACTGAATCAGCTTGTAGAAGCTTCGAAAGATTTTATATCGGTGGCCTAAAATGTACCAACTAAAAACGCAAGATAGTAATGACTCAGTCAAAAAGTATTCTGACGCATTGTGGAAGCAATACAATACTGGGAGGGTACCAGTAATCCCTGATATTAAATTAAGGTCACCCGGTGAGGGTGACCTGATTCGGGGACGAAACCCGGTTGAGTATGCCAAGGCTATGGCGGCAGCAGGTGCTCCGGTACTATCAGTTGTCACCGAAACCACGCATTTCGGAGGTTCGTTGGAATTACTGCAGAAGATTGCGCTGGCTGCATCGGTTCCAATTTTACGTAGAAGAGAGGTCTGGTAAAAAAGATCCCAAGAAAGTTTACGAATTCATGCAAAAGGTGTCACGCATTACAGGAATGCTTGATACCTTTGCTAATCCTGTTAATAAAAAATGTACTTAAAGAATTTTCCCCAGTCTTTTTATTCCTTCCTGAATGACATCGGATGTTGCGTTGGTGTAATTCAACCTCATAGAATTTACGTTTCTTTTCGAGGCATAAAAAGGATCACCCGGTACAAAGGCCACTTTTTGCTCCATCGCTTTTGGAAAGAGCTCTAAAGCTGACTGGCCGCTTTGCAGGGTTACCCAGATAAACATACCACCGTCTGGTTTTGTGTATGACACAGACGGAGGAAAGTACATTTGCATCGCATCAAGCATAGCGGCGGCCTGTTCCTTGTACAGCGCAATGATGGTTCTGATATGTTCCTCATATGCATTGTGAGTTAAATATTCGTGAATGACACATTGGGCAAAGATATTAGTATGGAGATCACTGCCCTGCTTGGCCGTAACCAAATGTTTCATAAGCTGCTTGTTCTTCGTTATAAGGAAACCAAGCCGCATACCCGGCGATACGGTTTTAGAAAACGTACCGAACAGGATACTGTTTTCCAATCGGCCCGTACCGATATATGGGAGCGATTCGCCCTGAAATCTAAGCTCACCATAGGGGTCATCTTCAATGAGTGCGACATCATGCTGAGAAAGCAGTTCGTATATTGCACTCCGCTTTCCTTTTGAATAGGTTCGTCCCGTGGGGTTCTGAAAATTCGGCACCGTATAAATGAGCTTTACATTTTGGTGCTGTAATGCGAATTCCAATTGCTCTAAATCCAGTCCATCCTCATCAAGTGTAACCGGCACAAAAGTTGGTTCATATAAGCAAAATGCTTGAATCGCTCCCAGGTAGCCGGGTTCTTCTATAACAACGCCGTCCCCCTTGTTCAAAAGTACTTTGCCAATCAGATCTAACGCTTGCTGCGATCCGGTGGTTATCAAAATATCCCCCGGCTCGAAATCAAGGCCATGACGCTTCTTGTATCTTGCCGCAATGTATTCACGCAGGGGCAGATATCCTTCCGTGGTGGCATATTGGAAAATACTGCTCCCGTTTTCTGTGATTGCACGATCGGCGGATTCCCGTAGCGCGTCGATTGGAAAAGAGATTGGATTAGGCAGTCCTCCGGCAAAAGATATAACATCCTGCGCTGCGGTTACTTTTAAAATCTCACGAATAAATGACGAGGGTGTATTTAAAATCCTATCTGAGAATTGCATAATTTATTCAGCCTTCCTATAATTTTTCTAATTATATGATTGCAGCAATATACATACAATCATATAATTGTCTGCAAGACAATTTTACACAAGGAGCAGCATTATGCCATTTAATTCATTTGATAATTACCCTATGAGCTGGAAGCCGAAACTCAACAATGTGAACGTTCCAATCTATATTGCCATAGCTGATCAGCTGGAAAAAGACATTAGAACCGGCCTACTCATACCCGGTACCAAATTGCCGCCGCAAAGAGAATTAGCAGATTTTCTGGACGTTAATCTTAGTACGATTTCCAGAGCCTTTAAGAAATGTGAACAAAAGGGACTAATCTGCGCATCGGTCGGCAGCGGAACATTTGTGTCCTCTGATGTAGCGGTAAATATGATCTTGCTGCCTGAGCAAGGATCACATCAGCTGATAGAACTTGGTTCCATTTTCCCAGATGTATCCTCCAACGAGGAAATCACAAAATACATCAAAAAAATGATTGCTGAGCCGGATTTTGGCAGACTGTTCCAATACGGGCTTCCGGGGGGGACAGTGTGGCAAAAGGAATCAGCTGTAAAGTGGATCTGTAAAACAGGTTACCAGACCCAACCACATAAAATCCTCCTATCAAGTGGGGGGCAAAATGCAATCGCTACTATTCTTGCTGGGCTTTTTAACCCGGGAGATAAAATTGGTGCAGACCCCATGACCTATCCGGGGATAAAAACAGCAGCAACCATGCTAGGTATTCAACTCGTCGCGATCCAACAGAAAAATAGTGAAATCACCGAAGAAAGCCTGCTGTATGCATGCAAAAGCGAGAATATCAAAGGGCTATATTTGATTCCTGATTTTCATAACCCTACTACTCATACCATGTCCCATGAAACACGAAGGATGATTGCAGCAACGGCAAAAGAAAAGGGGCTGATCGTAGTAGAGGATGCTATCAACAGTTGCCTTACAGAAAAACCTTTACCACCGATTGCATCTTATGCGCCGGAAAATGTGCTGTATATCTCCAGCCTCTCTAAAACAGTATCACCCGGTCTTAGACTTGCATTTATCGTAACACCTGATGCTTTTCAGAAACAACTAAATGTAGCACTTTACAACATGAATATCACAGTTTCTCCGTTAATGGCGGAACTGGCAGCAAGAATGATTCATGACGATGTTGCAGAAAAAATTGCGCAAAAGCGCCGCATCTATACACAAGCCCAAAATACAATTGTAGATCGCTATCTGGATGGATATTCGATCTTAGGCGAAAAAGAATCCAATTTCCGCTGGCTCATATTGCCCGAAAGCTTTACGGGACAAAGTTTTGAACTTTGTGCATATCATGCAGGTGTGCAGGTATATGCCGCAGAACGTTTTGCAGTTGGGAAATCTAAACCAGAGCGTGCAGTACGGCTGGCTGTTACCGCGCCGGGAAGTACAGCACAATTAGAGAAAGCATTGAAAATCATCCGTAATTTACTTGATAGCAATTGTGACAGTGCTAAATTCTTTTAACTGCTGAAATTGTTTTGCATACAATTTTCTTATTGTGTCATCGGTCTTTTCGATGATACATTTTGGCTATGACTTTAAAAAGCAAAGGATAAAAAAATGTCTAAAGCTAATTTCAAAAAAGCATTTGTTGCAGCGTTTCCACATACCATCCCCGTTCTGGCAAGCTTCTTAATTTTGGGTATTACCTATGGAGTACTAATGCAGACCAAAGGCTATGGAGTAATTTGGTCTGTACTAATGAGTTCAATTGCATTTTGCGGCAGTATGCAGTTTGTAGCCATTACACTGTTAACAACTATGTTTAATCCAGTTCAGGCGTTTGTACTGAGTTTGACAGTCAATGCACGACACCTGTTCTATGGCCTCTCCATGTTGGAAAAATATCAGGGCCTGGGTAAGATCCGAGGATTTTTGATCTTCATGCTCTGCGACGAAACTTTTTCGATCTGCTGCACACTTAAACCACCGGAGGGTATCACTCCAAAATATTTCTATTTTTCAGTTTCAATACTGAACTATTGTTACTGGATTATTGGAACCTTTTTGGGCGGCGTACTCGGTAACTTTATTACTTTTAATACCGCCGGTCTTGATTTTGCACTGACCGCACTGTTTGTCGTACTCTTTCTTGAGCAATGGAAAAAATCTAAAAACAGATTACCTGCAATCATCGGCATCGTTAGTTCAATTATCGGTTTGGTTATTTTCGGAAAAAACAATTTTGTTATGGTTTCGATGGTCATTATATTAGCAATGCTGACAGGCGGGAGGAAGAAATTATGCCATTAACGCCTATGCAAACAATAATCATGATACTTGCAATTGCAGCCGGAGTCATGATTACCAGATTTTTGCCTTTTGTAATGTTTCCGGAAAAGAAAGAGGCACCCGCATATATTACCTACCTCGGAAAGGTTCTGCCCCCAGCAATGATGGGATTATTGGTTGTCTATTGCTTTAAGAGCGTATCGATAACCAGCGCACCATTTGGAATTCCCGAAGCCCTTGCTGCGGTAATCGTTATCGGGCTGCATAGCTGGAGAAACAATGCTTTGTTCAGTATAGGCGGGGGTACTTCAGTCTACATGTTTTTAGTACAGGTGGTTTTTTGTTAAAAATAGCTTGTCGTCGCGGCAGGGAAATCACCTGATTCTTGTCAGGCTATAGGAACGGTTTATTTAATTTATTTCGGAAAAACTAATCATAACCAAAATAAAGGAGTATGATTATGTTTCAAAATCAATATGGAATAGAGAAGTTCGGTAGGTTAAAAACTGTGATGCTCCATCGTCCGGAACAATCCCTTCCTAAGATCACGGAAGAAAATCGGGAATTTTTTCTCTTTGATAAAGTGCCGAATGTTGACAAATACCTCGAGGAGCATCAGCAGTATGGTACGTTACTCCAGAATCATGGGGTTGTAGTGCATCAGTTGGCTGATCATGTCCATCGAAATCGAGATTTACTGGATCGGCTGCCCAATTTGGCTTATCTTCATGATATTGCAGTTATTAGTTCCCACGGAGCGATCGTCTCCAAGATGTCCTCAAGGGGTCGCTGCCATGAGGAGATAGTTGTCCGGGAAGCATTAACCGATTTAGGCATTCCCACACTCTATGAACCATTTGAAGGAGAGGAGTTTGAGGGATGCCTTTTGCTTAATCCTAAAACTGTGTTTGTTGCAGATACAGAACGTCACAGCAAAAATTCCATCAAAAAGTTTATAGAGTTTATTCTCCGTTATTTTGATGAAGTCATTTATGCCAAGATACCTCAAGAGAGAAGGTTTATGCATCCCGACATGGTACTGAACCGCATCAATGACCATCTTATGGTCTATTTTCCGCCGGCCTTTCTCCAAACATTTTTTATCACCAAAAAGACAAGTACCCCAATTGAAATCAAGACATGGATGAAAGAACGCCAGGTAGATCTCATCCCTTTGTCCGACCAAGAACAGAAGCAATGGGGCAGTTCCTTCGTTCCCCTTGAACCGGGAGTGATTATCAATTATGATATTTCGCTTGAATCTAATACCTTATATCTGTTGGAGCAGGAAGGGGTACGGTTCATTCACTTTCATCCTGAGGCGCTTTTGGCTGGAGGCGGCAGTCTGCGATGCCTGACGATGAGGTTATGGCGTAACGATAATACTAACCAGAATTAATTGAACTTCCATGAAAAAATGTATGATTTCGATCAATCAGATGATAATAGTAAAAGAATATGTCTGTCTTACTTATTTTAGGAGGGCGATAAAATGGCTGCCACTGATTTATTGGAAAAAGGTGCGGTGCTTCAGCGTGACAAAGAAACTTATGCGGTTGTTCCACATATGCCAGGCGGATTGGTAACCCCGGGTATTTTAAGGAAAATAGCTGATGTTGCGGAAAAATATAATGCCCAGGCTCTGAAGCTTACCTCTGCTCAACGCTTAGCAATTGTGGGCTTAAAAGAAGAAGTTCTGGACGATGTCTGGCGAGATTTAGAGATGAAGCCCAGCCATGCTATAGGGCTCTGCGTGCGCAGCATCAAGTTTTGTCCGGGAACTACCTTCTGCAAGCGGGGGCAACAGGATTCTGTAGGCCTGGGATTAAAACTGGATGAACGTTATCACGGCCTTGAAACGCCCAGCAAATTTAAAATGGGTGTAAGCGGATGTGCAAACTCCTGTGGGGAAAATCATTTCCGGGATTTGGGCGTAATGGGTATGCCCAAGGGATTTAAATTAATGGTAGGCGGAAACGGCGGTGTTACTCCACGTATTGCCAAGACTATTTATGAGGAACTGGATGAAGGACAAGTCCTGGAGAAAGTAGACAAAATTATCAAGGCCTATTCCGAGAATGCTAAAAAGCATGAACGGATCGGTAAATTTATCGAGCGGATTGGCCTGGAAGAATTCAAAAGCCAGCTTGAGGGGTAATCAGCATATTAAGGAGGTCGCATTTTTGAATGTATCAAGGCAAAAACTGTTCATATTAATAACACTATTGATTGGGGTTTGTCTGGCAACTGGAGGCTGCGGTTCACAAAAAGCGGCCAAACCTATGCCGGGAACCCCTAAGGAAGTGGCCAACCTGGTTGAAACCGAGGCGGTCAAAGTTGAGGGAGTTAACAAAGCTGCGGCACTAGTTTCAGATAAGACCATCTATGTTGGACTGGAATTAAAAGAGAACTATGATAAACAAAAGACAGCTTCTATAGAGCAAAGTGTGTTGGATCGAACGGCATATCTGGAGCCAGACTATAATATAGGTGTAACTTCAGACATGGCGTTAGTCACTAAAATCAAGGATGCAGCTATGAGGTTTGAGCAAGGTACCCCATTATCAGCTTTAAAAAGCGAAATAACGCAAATAGGTCAAGGAGTTAAGTTAACAAAAGAGGCTGTAAACAAAGAAACGGGCCGCCCTGGAATTCACTAATAGAGGCTTAAGGTTGAATGGCAGCGTATATTATGAAAACTAATGCAATGTTGAGGTCAGATAATCACTGAGCGTCAAAATCAGAAAACAGCATATCCGGAAACATGAAAGAGGCCTTAAGGCCTCTTTTGTGCTGTTGGCTGCCAGAGGTGGGACTCGAACTAAAGAAGCTGCCAGGGAGGGCTAAATAAGCCCTCCCATCTTACCAGCCTAAATACTTTATATAGTGTCGGCGGCAGGTCTTGTGTATGATGACTAGCTTATATTAAAGTTACTTGCTAGAATTATGAAGACTCTTATATGAAGATTTGACAAGATCATTGATTGTTACGGCAACAAACCTTCTTATTACCGTACAATATTTTAATAGAGCTGAATATGAGACGTCCTGAGCTTTTCATTTTTATCATTAATAACGGAGGATATGCCAATGGGGCACTTGATTCATTCCAAGGATGAAGTTTATCGGGCGTTAGCCGAACGCCTAAATAAAGAGCCGGTCGGAGCGCCGGTAAACGATACCTTGATGGCTATTCTTCAGCGGCTCTATGCTGAGGGCGAGGCGATGGTAGGCAGCAAATTACCTTTAGTTCCCATGAAGATCGAACAAATCTCTGATATTGTCGGGATAAGTTTAGAAAAATTAAAAACCCTATTGGATAATATGGCCAACAAGGGACTATTAATTGACTTCCCACGCCGAGAAACTTCTTATTATATGCTGGCACCCATGGTTATTGGCTTTTTCGAATATACCTTCATGCGTGTACGTGATGAAGTAAATATGAAGGATTTAGCAGAGCTTTTTCATAGTTATTTTCAAAACAAAGAAGTGAGAGAAGAGTTCTCCGGAATCAATACCAGGATGATGCGGACATTGGTATATGAGAAACTTATACCAGTAGCTGTTGAAACTGAGGTTTTAGCTTACGAAAGGGCTAGTGAGATAATTAGGCAATCTGGTGGAGGAGCACTTTCTATGTGCGCCTGCCGCCATAAAGCAAGCCATTTGGGCAAATCCTGCGGGGCACCCCTAGAGGTGTGTACTTCCCTTGGCAGCGCTGCAGAATGGGTTATAAGAAGAGGTATGGGCAAACCTGCCACGGTGGAAGAGTTGCTTAGGGTGCTTGATAAAACAGAAGAATTAGGGCTGGTCCATAATTGTGACAACGTCCTCAATAAGCCAACTTATATATGCCACTGTTGCAGGTGCTGCTGCGTGGTAATGACTAGCATCAATGAATACGGACAACATTCCACCCACCCGAGTAATTTTATTCCTGCATTAGAAACCGACACCTGCTGTGGATGCGGTATATGCGCCGACAGATGTCTTATAGGGGCGATAACCATGTATGAGGAAGGAAATGAAATCGAAGTCCCAGCAGTTAATAATGAGATTTGCATTGGCTGCGGAGTATGTGCATCCTCCTGCCCAAGTGGTTCGTTATCCATGTCTCGCCGGACTGTTTTGCAGACTCCTCCTAAAAATTCTATGGACAAATTCTCACGAATTGCCCGGGAAAAAGGTAAAAGGTAATAAAGAATTTGTATACTTTAATTTAATAACCCAACAGAAGTAATTATTGTAACTCTTGATGACGGAAAATAAAAAGGCATTATAGAAAGAGGTACAGTCAAGCAGGCTATCAGGCGCTTGCACTCCAGCCCATGGACATGTTCCCTAGACGGAGCACGTTGAGACAGTCGTGTTGATAGAGAGAAAATAGGGCTATATGTAGGCTCTGGGGCATTATGCCCCTTTTTTATTTTTCTGTGTGCCCAGCAAAGCACGCACAATCTAACTGATGAAAGTTCAGTCGGGGTAGGGACCAAGACGCCCCGTAGCTAGGATACCTACGTACGGAGAGATCTTTGCGTAGAAGCGTATCGATGAAAGTACCTCTCAGAGAGAGGGCGAGCAAGGTAGCAGACCGTAACATAAAGTGAATCCTGCCGCGTCGTCAAAAAGGCCTCGCAAGGGGGAAGAAGAGGAGCCGAGTCCCGAGAAAATGGACGAAGGCCATGGAAGCTGTGAAGAACTTGGAGAAGCAACAGCGAAGAACCTTTCGGCGTACGGGGAGCGGTATGTTAACAAAGAATGTGCAGTGAACTGGGGAGATCCTCCCCTGCACGGGTCAGACCCGTAAGAAGGATACCTATAAGCTGAAAGGTGAAGTGGTAATCCAGCAGGAAGGGAGTCGGAGGAGGCCATATTACTGAAGAACAGCAGGACAACATAACCTGCTGGAGGGAAGGGCCTCTACTTTGTTCATACTAATCGAGGAGGTAAGAATGAGTGAATGCTGAAAAGCTAAAGACACCAAAAGAAAAAGTTCAACAACTCCAAGAGAAGCTAGGTCATGCCGCCAAGATGAGTCGGAAACGCAGATTCCATGCACTATATGACAAAGTTTACCGCATTGACGTACTGCAGGAAGCTTGGAGGAGGGTGCGGTCCAACAAGGGAGCGGCAGGTGTAGATAGGCAGACCCTGCAGGACATAGAGAACATGGGAGCAGAAGATTTCCTGCTATCATGCCAGCAAACCCTTGAAGAAGGAACCTACCACCCCCAGCCCGTACGCCGGAAGTATATACCCAAGAAAGATGGCAAAAAGCGTCCCCTAGGCATCCCCACAGTTAGAGACCGGATAATACAAATGGCGACCAAACTGATGATAGAACCAATATTTGAAGCAGACTTTAAAGACTGCTCATTTGGGTTTCGCCCAAAGAAAAGTGCCAAACAGGCATTAGAGCGGGTACGTAAAGCATGCAACCGTAAAGGTAATTGGGTAGTAGATGTTGACATCCGGGGCTATTTTGACAACATAAATCAAGAAAAACTTCTGAAACTATTGGAAATGCGGATAAGCGACAGACGAGTAATTAAACTCATCCGTCAATGGCTTAAAGCAGGAGTAATGGAAGAAGCAACATCAAACATAGTGAACTGGGAACACCACAGGGAGGGGTAATATCGCCGCTCCTGACGAACATCTACCTCAACTACTTTGATCTCCTGTGGGAGAAATACGGAGCGAATATGGGGGAAATCACTAGGTATGCTGACGACCTTGTGGTTGTCTGTAAAACTAGAAAGGATGCTGTGCATTCGATAGGAATAATAAAAGCCATCATGAAAAGACTGGAACTAACCCTTCACCCTACCAAGAGCAGACTAGTCGGTACTTGGACAGGTAAGGAAGGATTTGATTTTCTGGGAATGCACCATAGGCGGGTTAAAGCGGAAACATCCAGAGGACAGGTATACTATAAAACGCAACAATGGTTAACCAAGAAAGCAGAACAGCACATACGAGATGTTGTAAAGGAGAGAATGGCCCCGCCATCAGCACGAGTGCAGTCATTAGAATCGCATATAGAATATTTGAACCCCAAGATAAGGGGATGGAAGAACTACTATGCAACTCCGTACAGTGCTCGCATAATGGCAAAGCTAGACTGGTACATACTGCAACGTTTTGGGCGCTGGTATGCAAATAAAACCCAAAGACGTCGTTATACAAGCGTGCGGCGTCAGGTTATAAAAATGGTAAACCAAAATGGACTGCTTAAACTGACATAATCGAAAGCTCATGAATGACGAACATCGGAAAGCCGTATGAGGGAAAACCTCACGTACGGTTTGATGAGGAGAGGCTGGCAGCCCCAGCCTTTCACTCTACGATTTTATGTTCCCGCAGACAAGGAAAGCCTTTTTTCGACCCCGGGGGTCGTACTATTACGCGTATAAAACAAATGCGCGAAATTATAGAGGTATTTGCGTATTTGTATAGAAGATAATGGAAAAAAGACCCCCTCCGGGGCTGATATGTTTAGGATGGATGTCTTAGAAAGAGAGCCGCAGAATTTCTGAAAATGTAACCTGGGGCCAGCGTAAGAGGTTCACGGATGGTAAGGGTAGCCTGCCGTTCAAGCGTTGTTGTATTCTAGTATTAGTTAACGGGGGGCTGAAACAACCTTTGTTTGCCAAACTGTGCAAGAAAAGAGATTAGAATGAGTATAAAACATTATTTTGATACTATGGAATATTGGGATTTCGATGCTGCTTTTTTGTCTAAAATTCGTCTTGAGAAATCTATGTTATCAACTCAAGATAAAAAGTTTCTACTAAGAGAGATCAGTAAGTCTAAAGAAAAGAAAATAACAAATACATTGAAAGCAATCAAATTATATGCGGTATGGGAACCGCAGGAAGCTATTTTAGAAGCCAGAAAAAAAGGCGTGTTTAGATATAGAGCTTATGGTTTTGAAAGAAATACAGCGTTGCTTATAATTGAAGACTTATTATTAAATTGCGAACTTTTAAGCATATCTGGCGAAGAAATGGAATATTTGGTAACCAAACAAAAATTAGCTTGGATTTATGATTTTTATAGGGAAACGGAAAGCAAACTTATTAAATATATCTTAAAACATCATAAAGAGCGACAAATTATTAAGCGCAACAATACCATTTGCGAGAACTCACTTTTTAAAGATTTACTAGCTTATATTGACCTTAGATTTTATTTGCGTCGACCTGACCCTCTAAAGTATAGAGATAACAAAAATAAACTCGATGGATATAGCAATGAAGTAATTGCGGAAGCATCATCCTATATTATTTTTTTATACGATAGATGTATAGGGATTAAACAAGATTTTCATTATTTTATAGATGCAAAATATGTTCAGTCACAAGAAATTGAAGATATTCTACTTATGGCATGTAAGATGATTGAGCTAGAAGAATGGGAGTTGAGTATTGACTATTTCGGTTATGGAGTAAGAGTTTCAGGTACTTCTTACACCATATATAGCCCGGAACCAACTTTTGAACAATCAGTTCGAGTAGGTTTTATACACAACACTATGCAAGAAGTCATTGCTAATAGATCTTTCGAAGAAAATGAAAAAGAATATTTGCCCATCGCAAAAATTGCGAATGATATCGTGAAAAGATTGGGGGAAACAATTACTCAAGAAGTTAATGATGGCGTACTATCTAGATATCGTTTTCAGATACCTGAACCATTGTTTGACATAATCAATAGAGGAACAGGCTTTTATAAAGAAGAAGCAATGATTATAAATCATGTGGCAAGAGAACTCATGCTAACCCCTGATCAGTTGCTTGAAAAAAAAGTTACTGAACATTGTTCTCTATCAGATGTGGTTAGGTTTCAACGATTTTTCGTAGTAATGGACCAAATAATACCAGAGATATTGTTGCGAAAAAAGAATCGTATGAAAGCTATATCATCGCTAGTTCCTTCATTCACTCATGTTACTCTAATAATTACGTTGATCAACTTTTTGAAAGATAGAAATAAGGCAATAGAATTGTTGGATTTGTTTACTTATGAAAAAAGCAATAAGCTAGATTTGCAGTACACTCCTCTAATACGAGCTTCAGAACACTTAGTGTTTTCTAACTCCGTAGTAGCGAGGTCCAATTTGATACGTAATGTTATTGCCTATTCGCATATGGCCAATAATCAAATTGTAAATGATGATAACGGTTTGGAACCTTTGGTTGCTATATGTAGCAAAATATTTGATAAGGCCGGATATAAGGTTCTTACTAATAAAAAATATAAATACAAAGAGCAAAAAGGCGAAATTGACGTAGTAGTGGCAAATGAAAAGGATGTTATATTCATTGAATGCAAATCACCCTTACCTCCTGTAAATAATTTCGAAATGAGAGCCAGTTTGGACCACGTCCATAAGGCTAGTAAACAACTGGATTTAAGTACTAGTGCCTTTTCCAATAGAGAATTTAAGAAAATGATGTTTAAACAGTGGGGTATTAGCGATAATGACCAAGCAATTAAGACGTGTATAGTCTTTGGCAACCGGTTACTTTCCGGTTATAAGTATTCTAATCATCCTATCAGGTACATATATGAACTTGATATGGTATTAAACCAAGGCAAGGTTTCACTAACTAGGGCTGGAATATGGAGTATCTGGCAAAATAAAGAATTCTGCCATGATGACTTACTAAATTATTTGTCAGATAAGAGTTTTGTTCATTTAAAATTTAGCTCTATGAGAAAAGCCCATATTCAAATGTTTATTAAAGGCAAAAAAGTGATGTTCGAAACTTACGTTCTTAATCAGCTTAAAGTATTGGAATCTTTCGATAATAATTTAAGAGTTATTTCTAAAGATAAGGAGTACCCGAAATATGCTGAATTAGTAAAACTTATGGAAAAAGAATTACCTTAAATTTGGGGAAAACGATGGGGAAGTCCTGTGGCAGCTTGAAGAGCAGGGCAAAGTTAAGTAAGCGTTCGATTAAAGGATCTGCAAAGCTGGAGTTAAAAGCACCAAATTAATAACTAAATATAAATCTAAAATTTCATCAGTTCACTTATGCTTCTCAGATTTTTCAGAAGAAAATCAGTATGTAATAACACTAATTCCTATAAATGAAAATTTTAGAAAAAATAGAACCGTGAGCTTCTGATTACCAGGACAGAATTTCAAGTTTGAAAGCCCTGCATGAAAGAGGCTGTAAGACTTGGGTTAGTATTGAACCGTATCCTACCCCTAATATTATTGTCCAAGAATTTTTGGAATATTAGATGCTATAAGTTTCGTTGATAAAATAATTATGGGCAAAAAACTACAATTCAGAGATAACAAAATACAGAGGCGTGAAAGAAAATTACAATGATCTAAGCAGACAAGTCATTGATTTTTGCACTCATAGAAATATTGATTATCATATTAAAACCAGCACCTTGAAAGAATAAAATCTGTGTATTAATAGATAAAAATATCATTTGGACTCCATTAACACTGAATTAAAAGTAGTTCTATTCACAACAATATTGTAGCTTCAAGCCGTGATTGCATATATATTTTGCTAAGTTGGCTGTCTCGGAAAACCGTTATCTAGTAATCTATATAAATATCTTGCGGCAATCGAAGCGTATGGTATCCATCTGGATGCAACATTTTCAATATCCTTTTTTGTAGGGTGTTCGATTTTGTAAAACCAAGAAAAGGCTTGAAGAAATGCACCGTCCTCATATGGAACGACATTCATTCTGTTAAGATCATGGGATACATCTTTGCAGACCAATTCCCAATCCCACGCAGTGAAGTCATCTGCCTTATAACCTCGTCATCAGGCAAATGGACCAGGGCAGAGAAAAAGTTTTGGTTAGACAAGATGTTCGCGGTCAGCAATTGGAATATTCAACTTTTTGTTTAGATATGCCGATTGTACGTAGCTCATCAAGCACATACCGGAAACTACTTCTGGAGATACAGACGGCGAACACAAGTGGTACATACGATCAACAAGAATATCCGCTACATTGTTGGAAAGCATCTGTCCGATTATTGTTTTGACGAGGAAAGCGTAAAGGTTGTATGCCAAATTTCCCACTAATTCAATCGCCTTGTATAACTTGTCATCGGCATCATAAAGAAAAGAAACTTCAGTGGCAGTGATTTAGACATTTATAAAGATGGAAAGCTGCTTTGTTGCAAACGAACTGAAGGACAAGCCATTCGGAGAAACAGACATCAAGCACGCAGCCGACAAGGTAATAGCTTCTGGTTGCACCGCTGATCTGGAGAACAACGAGAAAGTGTGGAGAGTAATTTTAGAACTATCTCAAGATATTGGCCATAAGCTACGGGGTCCATGGCCTTTCAGCTCAGGGAGTGAAAATCACTGTCAAAGACAATACGCTATTTCACAAACAATACCAGGCGCAGTTAGGCTTTGTAACCCAAAGTCCCATGGAAATTGCGATTAAAGCAAGAAATATGTTTGAAGATAATTATCGCTGGGACACCCATGTTCGAGCAGTTGCTGTTCGCTTTAACCCCCAAAATACCCCACAGCAGCTGGACATATTCATTGACAACGTAAAAAAGGAAAAGCAGGAACAGTTGGATGATGCAGTTGAGAACATACGCGGTAGATTTGGTGAACGAGCTACTCGCGCAGCAACCCTGCTCGGTGACTTAAAAATACCCGGTCAAGGTGTTAATGAGGTTATAATGCCAGGAATCATGTATAGGTAAAACAAGGAGGTATTGGATTGAAGAAAATTAAGCACCTTTTAAAATCGCAACTCGCAGTAAAATGATAATGGTTATTATTCTATAAGCAAGGTTAATGATCCAGTCCTTTCATTGGTAACCAAGATGTTCCTGTTCAGATCCATCCTAGTTGCACCCGAATTATCAATTTGGTTAGTGTATTAGGGGCTGGAGGCCATAAGAGTTACCAACTCCAACACTTATCACTGCTACCTTGGAGCTACACTTTCAAGATTATATCTTAAGATATTATCAGCCTGCTATCAGCGGGCCTTTTTTATTCAAACTACGACAGCAAAAAAAAAGGCCCTTAATGTCGTAATCGGACTAAGAATGCTGAAACCATTGTACTACCTATTTGTTTGTTCCAAAATACGAATTAGGTAAGGAGCAGCTAGTAGGAAAGGTGATAATATATGTTATTAGATTATATTGTTGACTTTTGTAATCGGGAATATCAAAATGCGGATACGAATCATGTTTGTGATAATTGTACTCATCCCCAAGGATGTTCTGGAGGTTGTGCTTTTTGTCTTAATGAAGTGCATTTCCCAGACGGTGACCCTGATGGTAAGAAAGAGTATGACTGTAAAAACATTCTTGATTATTATGTTTGCAGATATTCTCATAAATATTGTTCTGAGGTTGAATATGCTTTAGGCACAGTAGAAGACTTAAAAAAACTTAGTGAGTTTAATGTTATGTCTATTGGTTGTGGAGCCACACCAGATCTAATGGCTCTTGAGTGTTTGTTGTAAGATAAAAATACCGAAAGTTGCAAGTTAAAAATCCATAATGTTGCAAGTGGAAATTCCATAGTATTGCAAAAATCCATTGCAGGCATAAACCATAACCCATATCCTTGTATCTGA